>Ga0209692_10002232_pt1 | contig 22189 bp, 18 predicted proteins | sample tdDd472_FD_187129 | JGI IMG/M metagenome (GOLD analysis project Ga0209692, IMG submission 187129) | Marine sediment microbial communities from the Atlantic coast under amendment with organic carbon and nitrate - tdDd47.2 (SPAdes)... | ecosystem: Environmental > Aquatic > Marine > Coastal >... | reverse complement strand
AGCAATGAGTTGACATGGTATTTGGTGATAGGGATTGCACTCAATTTAAAGCAGATAGTCTGCAATTATTGTTAAGCTGAAATGTGCTTAAAAAGAGAATACATACACGTTCCAACATTTTCTTTTCATAATTGCAGCATTCACTGCATTACCAGTCGCAATCGGTGATGCGCTTTGCCAAAGTTCTGGATAAATCTATGATCCGGGTAACAGCCTGTGATACAGGTCTAATATTGCCACATCGAAGGTTCAGATATCTTGTCAGTGCCTCTATTTCAGCTTCTTCCTGTATCTCTCCGGGTTCCTGTCGGCAAATTCTCCAGTCCCTATCTATCAATAGGTTCACAGGAAAAACGTCATGTTTTAGGGAAAGAAAAAACAATTTACCTTTGAATTGGCAATGTCAAAAATTCAATGCTCAGTTGCTGAGAATACCTGATCAGGAAATATGTTAAATTGCAGGTTCTCTTATACGCTTTAGCTTGCCACTGCTATCCTCTCAAGATTATATTTGTTATGGTTCGTACCGCCTGGATAACATTACTTATGCGACCTTCACAATGCTACCCATTCAAATCGTCAAGAATTTGTGATAATAATACCATATTACTAAGAGACAAAGCCAAACCTGCCGCAAGACAGGGTTGGAAAGTAACGGGTTTACTAGAGATAGCCGAGCTACCTTTGATAAGGTTGTTCGCCTTAATTTTTGGAGGCCATAAAATGAGCAGACCAAAGCGCTAATATTTCCTATGTGGTAAAGTACTATTCTTTACTCTTCTCGCACTCACTGCTTCTGTTTATCCACTATATGCAAATGGAAAAAGGGTGTTCCCGTCAGTCGATACATCCCACTTCTTTTATGGTGATTCAAGTATTGTTTCAGCTGTTGATGGAAAGGTTTATGGAATCTATGAAGCAGATAATCTCTATTTAGCTACCAAATCTCCCTGTTCCGCCTGGCAGATAGAAATTGTTGACGATCTGGAAAACATGACCAGCGCTACGCCATTGATACATCTCTTGCTTTGGACAGCGGTATGCCCCCCCTCACACATCAGTTACAACGATCCTGAGAATTGCCCTCTGTAAATAATTCTGTGAAACCGTCCTTCATTTGCTTTCTCTCTTTTCGATCAATTTTCATTCAATAAAAAATACAGGCTACACCAAAAACCGCAAGAATAGCTCCTATCCAGGCTCCAGGAGCCGGTCTCTCCCGGGTAGCAATCCAGAGTATGGGTAAGATGAAAATAGGGGAGGTGGCTGAAAGTGTTGACACGAGGCCTGCTTCACCCTTGGTCAGGGCAAAGAGCAGGAAGGTCATACCTAATGCCATACCAAGCATACCACTAAGTCCGGTCTGAATAAATAGTTTTCCTGTTAACGGCTTGGCCAGAAGGCTGTCTTTAGGTCGGTTGATGAACTGAAAGGCAATTAAGGCCAGAGCTGAAATTCCCACCCGTAATGCGGAGGCGCTAAGTGCGTCAACACCAGTGGCCATGATTGGTCGAGCTATGATAACGGAAATCGCCTGACACAATGCCGAGAGTAGTCCAAAAAGAATACCAGCTCGAATAGAACCTTGTATCATTTCAAATGAATGTTTTTGATGACTTTTTGTGCCGTAAAGTACCGCTAGAAAAACCCCTGCCATGATGAGCAGGCATCCGATGACAGTCATAAAAGGTAAAATTTCATCAAGGAAAAAATATCCGATTATCACTGCAAAAGGTGCGTTGGTCGTAAATAAAATACCAGTTCGACGAGGGCCAAGTCGTTTTAGAGTAGCAAACAGAAGGGTGTCTCCGATGAAAATACCGATTATTGAAGACAAAACCAGTACCCAAATAGCCTGGGCATTGAGAGTCTGCCAACCTCCTCTACCAAGGGACATGACAATGAGACTCAGAGAGACAATAATTAAGCGCAGGCGGTTAAACCTCACTGCACCGAGGGTGCGAGCCGGTGTTGTGGAGAGCAGTCCGCCAAACGACCAGCACAGGGCTGCGGCCAGAGCCGAAAACTCAGCTATATACATGGTTTCTCTTTCGACCGGAGTGTACTTTTTTTATAAACGCACCCGTATTTAATTGATGGTTGGATACACGAATTGCTGTAGATTTGGCTTGGACTAATGGTTGTAGATCAGGTTTTGTGGCTAAGAATATGCTCCAGGAATTGGCTTGTTCTATCCCACTTTGGATTTTTAAGAACCTGATCTGGACTGCCCATTTCAACAATTTCCCCTTCACTCATAAAAATTACCCGGTCGGCTACTTCCTGAGCAAATTGCATCTCATGGGTTACACACATCATGGTCATTCCTGATTTGGCTAAATCGATCATCACCTCCATCACCTCCATTATCATTTCAGGGTCAAGAGCTGAAGTTGGCTCATCGAGGAGCATGATCTTAGGATTCATCGCCAGTGAGCGGGCAATGGCAACTCGCTGTTGCTGGCCTCCAGAAATTTGGCCGGGAAATTTGTCCGCCAAGTGAGCTATTCCCACCTTTTCCAGTAGAGCCATTGATTGATCAACGGCTTCTAGTTCCGGCATATTTCTCAACCAGATTGGACCCAGTGTGCAGTTTTTTAGAATATTCAAATGGGGAAAGAGGTTAAAGTTTTGAAACAGCATCCCTACATTATTTCTGATAATGTTTGCAGCACTTTTACCGTTTTCCAGAGACTGTCCGAAAATTGAAATTTTTCCTTCTTGGTATTTTTCCAGGTGGTTGATGCAGCGAATAAATGTTGATTTACCCGAACCGGAAGGACCGCAAATCACGATAATTTCTTTCTCTTCAACAGTGATAGAAATATCTTTGAGAACATGGAAATCATCGAACCACTTGTTGAGCCCGGTGACTTCAATTGCAGGTGATTGGGTAGACTTGTTTTCTGGCTTGTCCATATCTGTCATCATCGATTTTTATTGAGCTTTTTCTCAAGATTTTGACTGTATTGCGACATCCCGTAACAAAAAATAAAGAAAAGAAAGGAGATGGCAACCAATGGTTCGCTGTGCAATCCAAACCATTTTTTGTCAATTGAGATATTTCGGGCCATAAGCATGATATCGAATAAGCCGATGATTGAGACGAGCGTTGTATCCTTGAACAGACTGATAAACGATGTCACTATGTTTGGTATCATTGTCCGCAGAGCTTGGGGTAAAATGATAAGGAACATTGTGTGCCAGTAGCCTAGTCCGATAGATTTTGCTGCATCGAATTGACCGCGTGATATTGTTTGCAATCCGCCCCTTACTGTTTCAGCCATGTATGCGCCGGAAAAAATGCAGACTGCAATGATCACCTGGGCAAGTTTGTTGAGGTCCATTGTATTTGGAAAAAACAGCGGCATCATGGTTACTGACATGAAAAGCACAGTAATCATCGGAACTGATCGAACCAATTCAATGGTCGCAATGGAAAACCATTTTAACACTGGCATTGTTGAGCGCCTGCCAAGGGCAAGGAAGATACCAATTGGCAGAGCCATCACAATAGAGAATCCAGAAATGATTAAAGTAATGAACAGGCCACCCCATGACCCTGTAGGAACATGCTCCAGCTCAAGCCCTTGCAAAACTATAGCGATTAATACTACTAATCCACCCAGGAGCAGAAAGAATCCCACCTGGTCAGCCTTTTTCCCAAGGAAGGGTTCTAGTAATGGTTCGATAACTTGGCTTGATTTTTTTGATCCCAGATAGAGTAACAGGGTATCGATGTACACGATCAGCAGATATGCCAAGCCCGTACAGGCGAGGAGATAGTGGATATTACTGCGTTCACCCCCTAGGAATATATAAGAAGCCAAAATCGGGTAGAGGATAACTCCTGTGGCACCAATCTGTAATTTACTCGTCACTTTTTTCAAATTAAGAGGAAGAATCCACAATAACCCGAAACTCAGTCCGAGGTTAACTCGCCACTGCAGCTCATTCGGGTAACGCCCGTAAATAAGGTTATTGAACCAGTGAATAACTGCAGCCCAGCAGGCACCGTCTGAATTAATAGCCAAACATTGCCGTCTGTCCGATGCGCTCCAGACTGCGTTGACCAAGGCCCAATCAATAAATGGTCGTATCAATAAATAGAGTAGAGTGAATACTGTAACGGTTAACATGGTGTTCAAGAAACCGTTGAAAAAACTCTTTCTTAACCAACCTACGAGACCTTGGCTTGTTACCACTGGAGGTCGACTCGGTCGTGGTATAAATTTACCGAGTTCGGTATTTTGAGCAGCCCTATTGTCCAATTTATCCTTCCTGCATCTGGATGCGTTTATTGTATTGATTCAGAAAAAAGGAGATCGTCAGGCTTGCGCACATATAAAAACCCATAACCATTATCACAATTTCAATAGCCCGACCTGTCTGGTTGAGCGAGGTTTGCATGAATACTGACACGAGCTCAGGAAATCCTATGGCCACGGCGAGTGACGATTCTTTTACGATAGTTAACCAAAGATTAATCAAGGGAGGCAATATAGCTCTTGCGGCCTGCGGGATAATAATAAGGCGTAATGTTTTTAGGGGCGGAAAGCCTATTGCCGTTGCGGCCTCCAACTGCCCTCTATCAATAGCCTGTATTCCAGCACGGACGGTTTCCCCTATGGATGCTGAGCGATAGATTGTCATTGCTGTAAAGGCGGCAACAAGGGCCGTTGGAACAAAACCACCATCCTTGTAATTAAATCCCTGCAAGGTTGGGATTATCCAGCTCAATGGGCTTCCACTTACTATAAAGACTCCCATGACCATTATTACTATTATGGCCAGTAGTGCATGATAATACGGTACGCGCTTCCCTGTCTTTTTGCGGTAAGCGTTTGAGCTTCTTTGTAGCAGGAATATGGATAAAATGGCAGGAATAGCAGCTATTACTGTCCATATGAATTCAGGTTGAAATGTTGGAAATGGAAAGTAAAACCCTCGATTATTGAGAAAAAACAGGTCAAGGAGAGCATAGCTCTGTCTCGGACCAGGAAGGTTGGAAAATACAACTATAAACCAGAATACTATCTGAACCAGAAGTGGGATATTTCTAAAAACTTCCACATACCAGCGGGCAACTTGTGCGACCATTCCATTTTTTGACAGGCGCAAGACCCCAACCACAATTCCCAGCAAGGTGGAAAAGATAATGATAAGCACTGACAGGACAAGGGTATTAACAATACCCACGAGGTAAACTCGGCCATATGACATGGATGGGTCGTATGGGATAAGTGACCAGCTCACATCAAAGCCTGCTGTTGAGCCGATAAAAGAAAAACCAAATGGAAGCTCCATCTGGCGGAGGTTGGTGGCAATATTTGAGAAAAGATAATAAGCAATTCCCGCGGTGAAGAGCACCACAAAAATCTGGATAAACCAGGATCGAACAGATGAGTCGTAAATGAGATTTTTTAGCTTACGAGTTGATGCATTTAGCTCATTTTGTGGAGCTACCATATTCTGCCTTATATTATGGGTGTTTGTAAAGCTTACCCAGTTGCACAGAGCGGTGTGAGGTAATGGAGGGAATTTCCCTCCATTACCTCACAAACTATTTATCTAAAAGATTTAGAATATAAGAGACCACCGCGAGTCCACAGTTCATTGAGTGTACCCTCTCTTTCGAGGGCAAGTGCTGTGTCGGGTCCAAGATTTCGGTCATAGAGTTCGGCATAGTTCCCAACCTGCTTGATAACCTGATATGCCCAATCGGCATTAAGACCCAATCCTTTGTGCAAATCACCCTCTAAACCGAGAAATCGTTTTATTACAGGATTAGTTGTTGTTTTACGGATTTGGTCAACGTTTTCAGAGGTGATACCGAGCTCTTCCGCTTCAAGCATAGCTGCGAAAGTCCATTTTACAACATTGGCCCAGGCACTATCGTTTTGACGAACAGCAAAAGAAAGGGCTTCCTTAGAGATGGTTTCAGGAAGAACGACATAATCTGCAGGCTTTTCAGCTGAGGAGCGGGCTGCGGCCAGGCCAGATTTGTCATTTGTAATAGCGTCACAGTTATTGTTGAAAAAAGCAGTATTACGCACGGCCGAGTCATCGAATACGACCGGTTTTATCTCAAGTTTATTAGTACGGCTGAAATCTGTCAGGTTGAGTTCTGATGAAGTGCCTGTCAATACACAGACAGTCGCACCTTTCAACTCTTTAGCTGAGGAGATACCGAGGTCTTTACGAACCATAAAACCCTGTCCATCGTAAAAATAAGTATCGAGAAAATCGAGTCCTTGTGCTGTGTCCCTTGAAAGAGTCCAGGTCATGCCTTTGGAAAGGAGATCACCTGCGCCACTCTTGATTGAGGTAAAACTTTGAGCCCACTGTACCGAATTGAATTTTACCTTGGTTTTATCTCCAAAGACGGCGGCAGCAACTCCTCTACAGATATCTATGTCCATTCCGGACCAATCGCCCTTTTCATCTACGGTGTAGAATCCAACAAAGGAGTTGCCTATAATACAGTTGATAAATCCCCTCTCTTTTGCAATATCTAGTGTCGATTGAGCAGCGGATGCCTGAAGCGGTGCAATCAACAATCCACCAAGTACCATGGCGGTAATCAAGAATTGATAGCTCATTTTTTTCATCATATATCTCCCAAAGGTTTAATTGAAATGACGGAAGTTGCCTCCGCACAATTTTACAACTAACGGGCACGTTGCCCGGATACTTTGCATGGCCCCATGTTGAAGGTTAGAATTTACTGTTCCGTTTATTGTGGTATCCCATTTTGATAACTTTTAGTATGCAGTGAATTGCTTATGTTTTAACAAAGTTTCGGGCAAAAGAAAAGGAAGCCTTGGTAAATTTAAATATTTCAAGTTACTAGTAAATTGGTATACCCTTTAAGGCTTAATGAGGGGTACATAACATCAAGTTCTGGATTACTTGATTCAATTGTGTTTGATCAGATGGCAGCAGACCAATACAGCACAGTTGAATGTTAACTGGTTGATTATAATTTTTATCAAACCACCGTCAAAAGGAACTCGTAATGAAAGCAATTGTCCTGGGTATGGGGCAGCAAGGAAAAGCAACCATACATGATCTCGAATCAAGTGATATCGTTAAAGAGATTGTCGCCGCAGATCTTTTTCCAACAGAGGAAAGTTTAGCTGAAGCCAACAGGTTCCTTAGCGCGAGGAGATACTACAAGACGTCAACCCTCAGGCTTAATGTCTCTGAAAAAAGAAATCTAGCCGATGAATTTATAGCGGCTCAAGTTGACGTAGTTATCTGCATGCTGCCCATTGCTCTCGCTCTTACTGTTGCCCAAGCTGCACTGAAAGCAGGAATCCCATTCGTTAGTTCTAATTACACTTATGACCTGGCGCAGTTACATGATTCTGCTATCAAGAGTAATACTATCATTCTACCGGAAATGGGGCTTGATCCTGGTATTGACCTGATCATGGGGCGTTTGGCGGTTGACGAATTAGATGTGGTACACGGCCTCAATTCATACGGAGGTGGAATTCCTGCTCCAGAATGTGCCGATACGAGCCCTATCCGGTATAAAATTTCCTGGGTTTTTGACCGGGTGCTTGATGTATACGTTCGTCAGGCAGAGATGATGAAAAAGGGGAAATGTTTTTCTGTCCCCGGCACTGACTTGTTTAAAGAAGAGAACCTCCATGAAATTGAATTTGATGGAGTGGGAAAGGTAGAAGCGTATCCCAATGGAGATGCCTTGCGATATATCAAGCTTTTCGGCTTGGGTAGTGGTTTACAAGATATGGGGCGCTACGCCTTACGATGGACTGGTCATTCACAGTTTTGGCGTACCATGGTGGGCTTGGGGCTGTTGGAGGAAGAACCGGTTACAGTAGGTGGCGCTAAGGTCTCTCCACGGGCCTTTCTTTCCCAATGCTTAAGCCCAAGACTCCAGTTTGGCAATAAAGAAAGAGATGTTGCACTGCTACGAGTGGAGGCCTGGGGGCTTAAAAATAACAAAAGAGTAAAAGTAACGTATGATCTCGTTGATTACCGAGACACTGAAACAGGTTTATTCGCCATGAACCGCACGGTCGGATTCACCTGCAGTATTGCAGCGCAAATGATTCTTTCTGGAAAAATTACAGAGCCAGGTGTCCTTTCTCCTGTACGTCATGTTCCTCCCCATGAATTTATGAAGGAAATCGAAGCCCGTGGCATGCAAGTTTATCATAAAATTGAGGACATGGAATAATCTGAAAATGACAAAAATAGCAGTTCTTGGTGCGGGATATGTTACGAAACCTGCCATCGATTATTTTCTTGATACATGTGGTTACGAAGTTTTGGTTACCTCACTTAAAAAATCTGAAGCGGAGAGTCTTGTCGCTGGACGGCCTGGTGGCGTGGCCCTTGGCTGGAGTGTGGATCAAGTTGATGTGCTGGAGAGTATCGTATTAGAGGCGGATCTGGTGCTCAGCATGATTCCACCACACTTGCATGTTGAGGTTGCTAAAGCTTGTATCAGGCACGGCAAAAATATGGTCACCACCTCCTATGCAAGCCCTGAGATGGAAGCCTTGGACAAACAATGTCGGGAACGTGACATCATTCTACTCAATGAAATAGGTGAAGATCCGGGCCTTGATAATATGAACACCATGCAGATGATTGATCAGGTGAAGGCCGAAAAGGGAAGAGTGGCGTCTGTTACCTCTTATGGGGCCGGTCTACCATCCTTTGCATGTAATAATAATCCCTTTGGTTATAAATTTTCCTGGAGCCCCCTTGGTCTTATTTCTGCGGCTCAGTCGCCGGCCGCCTACCTCAAGGGTGGGGTGAGAATTGAGGTGTACGCACGGGATCTCTTCGATCACCACTGGCTGGTAGATTTAGATGGAATTGGAACTTTTGAAACATACCCCAACAGGGATGCTGGAAAATATCTGGACTGTTTTGGCCTTGAACCAGATGTCTCTCTCTATCGTGGTTTACTTCGTTTTCCCGGCTGGTGTAATACTATGAAGTATCTCGCTGAACTCGATCTTTTCAACACGAGCTGTATTAAAGACTTTTCTGGCATGACCTATGCCGGACTCATTGCTGGAGTCATCAAGGCAGATAAGAGGAGTCAACTTAAAGACCAGGTAGCTGACTACTTGAAGTTAAGTAGAAATTCTGATTTTATCAAAAGGTTTCATTGGCTCGGGATGCTAAGAAAAGAACCCATCGGAGTTAAGAAAGGTACCCATGCCGATGTTCTGGTTGAAAGAATGACGGGAAAGTTATACTACACTCCCTCTGAGCGGGATATGGTTATTATTTATACTGAGCTTCTGGCTGAGTTCCCTGGTTTTCAGGAGAAAAGAGTTTCTTCGCTCTTATTGGAAGGTGACCCTGGAGGCGATTCGGCCATGTCGAGGTCGGTTTCACTTCCAGCGGCAATTGCAGCTAAGCTTATTGTTGAAAATAAAATCGCCCTAAAAGGAGTGCAGAGACCAACGAGTAAAGCTATTTATCGGCCAGTACTTGATGAGATGAAACGTTTCGGGTATCTCTTTGCGGTTAACAACTACAGACAGAAGGGCCCAACAAGGCAACTGCAAGCTTAATCAATGAATTTAATACGTATAAAAATATCAGGAATACAATGAAAAAAAGTATCGGAATACGAAGAGAAGACAAGAACGAGTGGGAGAAGAGAGTTCCCATAATCCCGGATACCGTAAGAGAGTTAAGACAGGAAAACAACCTGGATATTATTGTCCAACCCTCAGAAATTAGAGTTTTCCAAGATGAGGAATATCGACAGGCCGGTGCCGAAATTAATGAAAGTCTGGATCATGCCGATGTGGTTTTTGCTGTTAAAGAAGTACCTGTTCAGTTTTTACAATCTTCAAAAACCTATGTGTTCTTTTCCCATACTATTAAGGGGCAGGACTATAACATGGGGCTGTTAAAGCGATTGATGGAGTTGGGATGCAATCTGGTTGATTATGAAAAAATGAGTAATGACCAGGATGCCCGCATCATTACCTTCAGTCCCTTTGCCGGGATGGCCGGCACAATAGAGACTCTTGTTGCTTTTGCCCGAAAAAAGGAACTTCAAGGCATAAAAACGCCTTTTCAGGATTTGAAACAGGCTTACCATTACAGCACAATTACCGAGGCTGAGACCAACATAAAGAAAATTGGCGAAGACATTTCAAGAAATGGCGTTCCGCCGGAACTCCATCCTCTAACCATAGGCATTACCGGGTATGGAAATGTTGCGAAAGGGGTGCAACACATCCTTGACCTTCTCCCCATAAAAGATCTTAGTCCAGGTCAACTGGCCAACGGACTTGTTGAAGGGGAGTTGGATAATTCGTATATCTACAGGATCGTTTTCAAGGAGAAAGATCTGGTAAAACCGCACCAAGGAGAATTCAATCTTCAGGATTATTATCAGCATCCCGAAAACTATGAATCAATATTTCAGCGTTATCTTCCCCAGCCTCAAATTCTTCTCAATTGTGTTTATTGGACTGAAGATTATCCAAGATTTATTACCCGTGAGAACTTGAAATCGAGTCTTGGCCAATCTGCCGAAAAGGGATTACAGGTTATCGGCGACATCAGTTGTGACATTGAGGGAGCTGTTGAGATAACGAAAAAATCGACGATGCCAGATAAGGCTTGCTATACATATTTTATTGAAGGAGATGCATTCCAAGATGGAATCTGTGAAGGCGGTGTCACAGTCATGGCAATTGATAATCTCCCCTGTGAATTCCCTCGGGAAGCCTCCTCATTTTTTTCGTCGGAGCTGAAAAAATATGTGGTAGCTATTGCATCTGCTGACTACAGGGTTGGGTTTGAGGATCTTAGGTTGCCAGAAGAGATAAAAAAAGCTGTAATCCTGTTGAATGGTCAACTTACCCCTGACTATATGTATCTTAACGATTTCCTGTAGGTGGCTGATTGTTGATGGTGCTAAGGAGTTTTTCTGAAATATCTTTAAAAGACGGGCGCATAGCAGGTGTGGTTTGAAAAGGTTTATATGCTGTACTTCGGATATGGCTGGCCGTCCAGAATCTACTGATTTGCATTTCCCTGCGACGAACCACCGTATCAGCAGACATCATACGTTCATGAACAAATGTGAAATGCAGATCTTCGATATGGTAATCTTAACCTCCAAGCACTGGTTAAATGTTACTGGCCCAAAGCGCATTTCATTAGGACCATATCATAAGGACCACTCTCAAGCTCAACGCCAATTCGGTCAACTACGACAAAGTCCAGCTCCTTGTAGTACTGAATTAAAAAGCCCTCTTCAGAGGAAACTTCTAAGAATAATTCCTGCACTTTTTCATCTCGTAATAACTGCTGTGCTGCTTGCAGTGCTCGCCGTCCTAAACCCTGTCCACGAAGGCTGACGTCAACCGCAAGCTTGGACATGAACCTATGATCTAGGGTATTCAGCACTTCTCGCCAATAGGAAGGGGCTCTTTTATGTATTGAAAGCACAGCAACAATCTGATTCTTGTGCTCGAAAACGAAATTCTCTCCTAACTTCTGATACTCAGGATAAGCTCGCTTAATTAAGTCAGCGGACCACTGACGAATACCGCGTTCTTCAAGCCATTGCAAATTTTCATGAAGAAGTGAGAGGCCTTGAGCCATTTCAGAATCCTTGAGCTTACGCAAAGAGTATAAACACAAAACTTTGAGCCTCCAAGAAGACAGTTAACAGTGTAATAAATGGAAAAGATGAAACCTGAGGTGGTCAACTAAAAGTAGACATTTTTTTAGGCAGCTTTTTTTAGAAGCCACTCGAAGTGAATGGTGTTAATCACCTGGTTATACTTTTTTATTGTTTCAATTTTAGAAAGTCACCGTCAATTATCATTAATTTTACACCAGTTTTTGTTACTGAACGATGAGAGCTTAAATCATCTGAAACCACATAGGACATACCCGCTGTTAAAACTGAACTTGTACCTTCTTTATTTTCATTAACAACTTCACCTTCTAAGCAATGGACAACATGACCTTTGTTGCACCAATGATCAGCCACATATCCTGCTGAATACTCAACTATTCTAATTCTAAGGCCATAGAATTGAAGAGTTTGCCAATATGCAATGCCAGTTTCACCTTTATGTTCAGTTTTTGGTATTTGGGACCAATCGATAGATTGAAACGGGATATTGTTGTCGTTCATTATTTTTCTTCTTTCTTTGTAGCAATTAACATCCAAGAGGTTTTGCGTATATCTGGTAATTATATAGAAACTTCATACCCCGCTTTGTGGATCACAATACATATTGATGACTCCCCAGAGTAATCCAATTCAAGGACAGCGTTACTCCTATTTGAATTTCTGATTTCATTATCAACTACCCAAATTTCTCATAAACATCTTGAGTTTCATTGTTTATGAGAAATTTGGGAAAATATACATCCTACTCACCTGCACAACCGAATCCACCACCACCTGGAGTCTGGATTACAAAAATATCACCAGCAGCCATATCTACCTCATCATTTCCCTTCACAGAGATGACGGTACCATCTTTCCGGATAACACTATTTTCACCACATTTGCCAGCCTCTCCTCCTTCCAGCCCATAGGGTTCTGTTTCCCGGTGGGAAGAGAGAATAGTGGCTTTCATCGGTTCGAGAAACTGCATGCGACGCACAACTCCATCACCGCCCTTAAATGCCCCTTTACCTCCAGAGCCTTTTCGTATGGCAAAGGAGTTTAGCATTACAGGAAACCGCCACTCAACAACTTCAGGGTCGGTCATTCTGGTATTGGTCATATGAGAATGGACAGCGCTGGTTCCATGGTGATCAGGACCGGCCCCCGTACCACCGCAAATAGTCTCATAGTTCTGATACTTATCATTGCCATAAACAAAATTATTCATTGTCCCCTGGGAGGAGGCAAGAATACCAAGGGCCCCAAACAGACAATCGGTGATAGCCTGTGAAACTTCGGTATTGCCCGAAATTACTGCGGCAGGATATACCGGGCTGATCATTGTTTTTTCAGGGATTATAATATTGAGTGGTTTAAGACACCCCTCATTGAGTGGGATCTCATCGTTTACAAGTGTCCTGAACACATAGAGTACAGCGGCCTTACAAACAGCAGCTGGTGCGTTATAGTTACCCCTGTTTTGTGGGGAGGTGCCGGTAAAATCGATGGTAGCCTGTCGCTGTCCTTTATCGACCTGAATCTTCACTTTAATCTGATTGCCGCCATCCATCGGATAGGTGAACTCAGAATCTTTAAGTACATCCAGAACCCGACGCACAGACTCCTCAGCATTATCCTGAACGTGCACCATATACGCCTTTACCACCTCAAGGCTGAAGTGTTCGATCATTTTCACCAGTTCACGCTGACCCGTTTCATTAGCTGCAATCTGTGCAGTCAGATCAGCCATATTCTGATCTATGTTACGACAAGGGTACTTTCCGGAACCGAGCAGCTGACGGGTCTCGTTTTCCCGCAATCTGCCTTCTTCAACGAGCAGGAAGTTATCAATCAGAACCCCTTCATCATCGATATGGGTAGAGTCTGGCGGCGAAGAGCCTGGAGTCCTTCCTCCAATATCAGCGTGATGACCCCGTGCCCCCACATAAAAGAGGACCTCTTCCTCCGTCTCATCAAAGACCGGTGTAATAACTGTGACATCAGGGAGATGTGTGCCGCCATTATACGGAGCGTTCAGCATGTAAACATTGCCTGGTCGCATCGACTCTCTATTTTCCCTGATCACCGTTTTAACAGACTCACCCATTGATCCAAGATGAACTGGAACATGTGGTGCATTTGCCACAAGCTGGCCCGTGCCATCAAAAATTGCACAAGAGAAATCGAGCCGTTCCTTGATATTAACTGAATAGGAGGTGTTAGCCAGCGTCGCCCCCATCTGCTCGGCAATGGACATAAAGAGATTATTAAAAACCTCCAACATGACCGGATCGACATCCGTACCAATAGCATGTGCCTTTGGCCTCTCTTTGTAACGCGACAGGATCAGATGATCCCGGTTGTTCAACTGCGCCCGCCAGCCGTCCTCTACAACAATAGTCCCAGTAGCCTCAGTTATTATTGCGGGACCAGTTAAAGACTGGCCTACAGTCAAATTCTCTCTCACATAAAGAGGCACCTCATTTTTCTCACTCTGGGTATAAATCGCGACCTTGTCCTGTATAACGGGATCATCGATTACATCAGGAACATCAAGCACCGGGTCAATCACCGGTTCGTTCACGCCAATACCTTCTACGGAAACGGCTTCAATAACTAACCCTCTTCCCTCAGCAACAAAACCAAACTGCTGCTTATGCGCCTTTTCAAAATGTCGGAGCATTTCTGCAGGGGTGCCACTATCGACCAGGATTGAAGTATCGGTCGCCTCATACCTGAGATGCGCCTTTATCTGCACTTTGATATCTTTTTCAGCAACCCCCTGTTTGGCAACCTCAACTCGAACTTCATCAATGAGTGGAGCTGCTCGGTTGGTAATTATCTGTTCCGCATCCTCTCCAAAATTATGTTCTAGCTGGGATTCACGCATTACCCTGACATCGGCAAGCCCCATTCCATAGGCCGATAATACTCCGGCAAATGGGTGCAAAAAGACACTTTTCATGCCTAAGGCATCAGCAACCAGACAGGCGTGCTGACCTCCGGCACCACCAAAGCAGTTAAGGGTATATTCGGTGACATCGTAACCGCGCTGAACCGATATCTGCTTTATAGCATTTGCCATATTTTCAACGGCAATTTTCAAAAATCCTTCGGCAACTTTCTCCGCTGGTTGAACGGGTTGATCGGTTGCAACAGCGATCCTGCTGGCCAACTCCTCAAACTTTTGGCGTACGACTTCTGCATCCAGACTCTGATCGGCTTCCGGACCAAAGACTTTTGGAAAATGATGCGGCTGGATTTTCCCCAGCATCACATTACAATCGGTAACCGTCAATGGGCCACCTCTCCTATAACTGGCGGGACCCGGGTTAGCCCCAGCTGATTCCGGCCCCACGCGGTATCTCGATCCGTCGAAATGAAGAATTGATCCACCACCCGCGGCCACAGTATGGATATGCATCATCGGCGCCCGCATTCGAACTCCGGCGACCATTGTCTCAAAACTTCGCTCAAATTCGCCGCTGTAATGGGCTACATCCGTTGAAGTACCACCCATATCAAAACCGATAATTTTTTGAAAGCCACTCATCGATGCGGTTCGAACCATACCTACAACACCACCCGCAGGACCTGAGAGAATTGCATCCTTGCCTTGGAACAGTCTCGCATCAGTCAGGCCACCATTGGATTGCATAAACATCAACCTCGGCCCCGAGCCAATCTGATCTGCAACCTGGTCAACATAGCGCCGCAAGATTGGCGAAAGATAGCCATCTACAACAGTTGTATCCCCGCGTGATATAAGCTTCATCAGTGGGCTTACCTGATTGCTGACAGATATTTGCTGAAAACCGATTTGCTCTGCTATCTTGGATACTCTTGCCTCATGGACAGGATTTCGATAACCGTGCATAAAAGCAATTGCCACGGAACGTATTCCGCGGTCATAAGCCGCCTGCATGCCTTGTCTCGCCATTTTCTCATTGAGGGGAGTAATAATTGAGCCCATACTGTCCAAACGCTCGTCAACCTCCCAAACCTCTTCATAGAGAAGTTCCGGCAAAACGATATTTCTATCAAAAAGTCTCGGCCGGGTCTGATAGCCTATCCTTAAGGCGTCGCCAAAACCTTTTGTCGTGACATACAGGGTTCTATCACCCTTTCTCTCAAGCAGGGCATTTGTTGCGACAGTGGTCCCCATTTTAACATTTTCTATGAGATCATCGGGAATGGGATTTTCTCCCTGAATGCCGAGGAGCTCACGTATCCCCTGAACTGCAGCATCCCTATATTTTTCAGGATTTTCAGAAAGAAGTTTATTGGTAACCAGAGTTCCATCGGGTCGCTTGGCGACTACATCTGTAAATGTTCCACCACGATCGATCCAAACCTGCCACTTTTTCATATGTCCATTCCTCAGCATGATTTCATCACACACAGTTTTCACATTTTTGTTAGAAAAAATGAAAAACACCTATGCTTATATGTTTTTTATCGACATTTTGTCGACGTTGTGTAATAACGATACAAAGATACAACAAGATGTCAACCTTGTTTTCGGCATTCCAGAATAGTCAAATACACTTTACGTTGATATATTGTTGAAAATAATTTCCAGCACCTCAACAAAACTGGAGACAATCAATGTTTACCTTTCAATCAGTTTCAGAGCAGATAAATGGTGAAAAGCAAACCATTGAACTTCAGATGGATTGTTGTGTGGCAGCAGGTTATACAGGCCGCGATCAAAAATCAGTCCAGGCACATATTGATGAACTCAAAAAACTTGGGGTAGCCACTCCCTATAACATTCCTGCAATGTACTGGATCAGCCCTTCCCGGATAACCAACCACAATACAATAGTTGTCGTTGGACAAGAAACCAGCCCTGAAGTAGAATTTTTTCTGTCAACCGATCAAAACAACAAGACGTACATGACTGTAGCAAGCGATCATACAGACCGCGAGCTGGAGGCGGTATCAGTTGGAAAATCAAAACAGGTGTGTGACAAGGTTATAGGGGATGTTTTCTGGGATGTAGATGAGATAAAAGATCATTGGGACAACATCTCTCTAGGCTCAAGAGTAATAAAAGATGGGGACTGGGTGGCTTACCAGTCAGGAACATTTGGAGCAATTTTACACTATCAGGAGCTGCTCACTCTCATCAAAGCAGATGCTCCGGCCGGTCAACGTCCTTCTCTTCTCAGCGGAACATTGCCCATAATAGGAGGTGATGTTGTGTACACCTCATCTTGCGAAATATTCATCAAAGACCCGATTCTCAACCGGGAAATAACTAAGAGATACAACATAACAGTATTGCCAGACAGGAGCTGAGGTAGATATGAACATTGCTCTTATACAAATGGCCGTTGCTGCCGGAGATAAAACAGCTAATTATAATAAAGTCAAACAGCTGGTGTATCGGGCACTCGACCTGCACCCAACTCCGGATATTATCGTCTTACCAGAACTCTGGTCTACAGGTTACGCTTTAAAAGATCTACACACTCTAGCAAGTGATGAAGGAGAAGAAGAGGCCGCATTTCTCGGTGAGCTGGCACAAAAGCATAAAGTCTGGTTTGCTGGTGGTTCAGTTGCCGCAAAAAGCCAGACAGGAATCCTCAATCGGGCCCAGATTATCAATCGAAGTGGTGATCTTACTGCTAGCTACGACAAGGTTCACCTTGTTCCCATGCTCGACGAACATAAGTATCTGCAAGCGGGCAACAGCCACTGTGTTCATGAAATAGAGGGAGTCTCTTTTGGTTTTGCAATCTGCTACGACATCCGTTTTTGTGAATTCCTTCGTAAACTTGCTCTGGGTGGAGCCCAGGCTCTTATTGTCGCTGCCGAATGGCCATTGATACGGCTCAGCCACTGGCAAGCCCTACTTAAAGCAAGGGCGATTGAAAACCAGTACTATGTGCTGGCAGCCAATAATGTCGCCTTTGGGGAGGCCCCATTTGCCGGGCATTCAGTTGCCCATGGCCCTGACGGTTCCACATTAGCTCAATTTGATTTCAGTGAAGATGTAAAAGTCGTCAATATCAATAGAGACACGGTCAATACAATTCGGGCCAATGTCCCGGTATTTAATGATCGCAGACCTGAACTCTATTGATCATTTACGCTTGATGGCGTCAGATAAAGTTCAATCTCCTACGGGGCGTAGTTTTTCCATAGCCACCTGGACACTTAAAATAGACTTTTTACAAATGTAACACACTTCAATTAAGCATCAAGAATATACACCCGATCAGGAGGAGCACCCATGACCCCAGCAGAACTCAGGGCACTTTCTGCAGCAGGCAAAATTGACAGACACACCGCAGGATTCTGCCCAGGATATGTGCAGGCAAATCTCGCTGCTGTACCTCTGCAATATGCAAAAGATTTCGAAGCCTTCTGTCATGCCAACGCTCAACCCTGTCCCCTTCTTGAAATTATTGGCCCCGAAACGACTCTTTCAAAGACTTTGGCCCCTGGTGCGGACATCTGTGACACTCTACCCCGTTACCGAATATGGAAAAACGGTGAACTGGTAGAAGAGGTACAATCCATACGTTCGATTACCACCCCGGATATGGTTTTCTTCCTCCTTGGCTGCAGTTTTTCCTTTGAAGAAGCTTTGATTGAGGCTGGCATTCCATTGCGTCACGTTGAGCAAAAGAAAAATGTTGCCATGTACCGGACCAACATTTCCTTAGAAACTGTGGGTGTCTTTGGCGGTGAAATGGTGGTTTCTATGCGACCAATCCATAAGGACAAGGTCGAGCTGGCAAGCAAAACAACTGCCCTGTACCCGGATGTCCACGGCGCTCCCGTGCACACAGGCGATCCATCTTTAATTGGAATTAAAGATATACAACAACCTGATTATGGCGAACCTGTCGAAATCAAAGAGGGTGAGGTCCCTGTCTTCTGGGCCTGCGGGGTAACGCCGCAAAATGTTCTGCTTAACGCAAAACTGCCCTTTGCAATTACTCACACGCCTGGCTTCATGTTCGTCAGCGACCTGAAAAACAAAGATTATGCAAAAAAATAAAAACGTAGGCTTTTCACAAGGGCAAACAACATTGCTCAACAATCAAATATCTTAACAACTGGAGGTTACCATGCGTTTTAAAAACACAATGGCAGTTCTTGTTATCACGACTTTCATGCTTTTTTACTCAACGGCTTTTGCTGCCCCAAACCAGCTCAGAGTCGTCGGAAGTTGGAGTAGCTTGACTCTCTATAAAAACTTTGAAAAGCCCTTTTGGACAGAAATTGTCCCACAAGAACTTGGATTTGAGACCAGTATGACCTCTTTGAGTCAGGTTAAACTCAAGGGACCCGCAGTTGTGCGCCAGATGAGCATGGGCGTTTTTGATGTAGTTCATACCGTTGCAGATTACATTGTCTCAGACTCTCCTGACATAGCAGGCCTTGATCTTCCAGGTGCTACAACAGACATTGCCACCGCAAAAAAAACCGTTGATGCCTATCGTCCTGCTTTGGCAAAATATCTGGAAAAAGACTTTGATGTTAAACTGCTCAGTGTTGTTCCTTACCCTGCCCAGGTTCTCTTCAGTCGTGTTCCCATAACCGGACTGGACGATCTCAAAGGCAAAAAGATAAGGGCCTCTGGTTGGACCACATCTGAATTTGTCACCGCACTTGGCGCTACAGGCGTTACAATGTCTTTTAGCGAAGTTCCTCAATCACTTCAGCGTGGTGTTGTAGACTGTGCCATCACTGGTTCTCTGTCCGGCTACTCCGCTGGTTGGGGCGAAGTATCCAAGTACATCTACCCTCTTCCTATTGGTGGATGGGATTATGTTATTGGCGTTATGTCCATGTCTACCTGGAACAAGCTCTCCAAAGAACAGCAGACCAAACTGGAGACCCTCATAGCAGAAAAACTTGAAGCTCCCGGCTGGGAAGTAACCGCAAAAGAGACCAAGGAAGGTGTTGACTGTCTTACCGGTAAAGAATGTCCCCATGGCACAGCCCTTAATCTCACAGAAGTAGCTGTGACTGACGAGGCCAAAATGCAAGTACAGCAGGTACTCATCAACAGTGTTTTACCTGCACTTGCCAAAAAAGTTAAGCCAGAGACCATCACTACCTGGAACAATACAATCGGAAAAGTTATTGGAGTACAGGCTAAATAAGCCTTTATTTAACTGTACAGTGCGGTTTCCCTGTAGAACTGAAACCGCACTGTATGATAAGTCCCCAGAAGTACTGAAACAGCAGGTAAAAGCATGAATGTTTTTCTCAAAAAAACAGAAAAAATCTCTCAGATTGCTGTGTGGCTCTCAGGATCACTGCTGTTTCTCGCATCAATCATGATCGCAGTCGAAGTGGTTTTACGAAAGGCCTTTGCAATCTCAATAGGAGGTGCTGACGAATTATCCAGCTACGCGCTGGCAATAAGTTGCACCTGGGGTTTTAGCTTTGCACTTTTTCGCAAATCGCATATTCGCATAGATGTACTCTACTGTCGCCTGCCGCTGTTCGGCAGATTTTGCCTTGATATTATCTCCAATCTGCTACTACTGTTTTATGTGTCCATCCTCTCCTATTTTGCTTTTATCGTTGTAAAAACATCCGTCGTAAAGTTCTCAACAGCAAACACTCCACTGGCTACACCAATGTGGATTCCCCAGAGTCTCTGGCTAACCGGCCTCCTCTGGTTTGGTTTAACAATTTTTCTCATCTTAGCTGGAACCATCTATAACCTGTTGCGAGGGGATCAGGTTGCAGCTGCAAAAATCTCTGGAATATCAACACTTGAAGAAGAAATACTTGAATCTGCAGAGCTCACGACGACCTCAGACTCCAATAACGTTGACCAGAAGGTGGCCTCATGATTATCGCCGTAACACTCGCAATCCTTCTGGCCCTGTTGATCATGAGCGTTCCTGTGGCTGCTGCCCTTATTATCCTGGGCCTTTCTATAGGTGAGCTTTTTTCTGATTTTCCACTGTATCGAGCCATGGGGGAGATAACCTGGTCTGCCAGTACTGACTTCCTCCTTCTTTCCATCCCTCTGTTTGTAATGCTTGGTGAAATACTTCTGCGAGCAGGAATTGCAGAGAAGACATATAATGCCTTGAACAAATGGCTTTCCTGGCTCCCTGGTGGTCTCCTGCAGGCAAATATCGGTACCTCAGCACTCTTTGCTGCGACTTCGGGGTCCTCTGTGGCGACAGCTGCAACCATTACTACTGTAGCCCTCCCTCAAGGAAGGTTACACAACTACTCAGAGAGACTGTTTACTGGATCTATTGCGGCTGGAGGAACCCTCGGTATCCTCATCCCTCCCTCCATCAATCTGATTGTTTACGGTTTTTTAACAAACACATCTATCCCCCGCCTCTTTCTTGCGGGTATTGTACCCGGAATTCTACTGGCCCTGCTTTTTATGCTGTGTCTGGCCATAGCCTGCACAATCAAACCGGATCTGGGCGGCGGCAAATTAAGCGTGACCTGGGGAGAACGGTTTGAGACACTCAAGGATCTCATTCCAGTCCTCATTATCTTTGTGGTGGTCATAGGTTCCATTTATGCAGGTCTTGCAACACCCACCGAGTCAGCAGCACTTGGGGTACTCGCCTCCCTTCTCCTTGCTTTACGTTACAAGGCGATCAGTATTGAGTTTTTTAAGCAGGTGTTCGAGGGGACAATGCGTACAAGTTCGATGATTATGCTTATCCTCATTTCTGCGAACTTTCTAAACTTTATACTGGATTCAATAGGTTTGGCAGAGACACTGTATCAGTTTGTCAACAACCTGGGCGCATCTCCGCTCTACACCCTCCTGGTAGTCATTGCTTTGTACGTTGTCCTGGGCTTTTTTGTTGAAACTCTTTCTCTCATGGTCATCACCGTTCCTATCGTCGCCCCTATCCTGGTGAATCTGGGTTATGACCCTGTGTGGTTTGGAATTTTACTTATACTGCTCATTGAAATGGCACTTATCACTCCACCGGTCGGATTAAATTTATATGTTGTACAGGGAGTGAGACGAACAGGATCAATTGTCGATGTTATGATTGGCGCAATACCCTTTGTTTTTATGATCGCTATAATGATTATTTTACTCATTATTTATCCTGAGATTGCGCTCTATTGCACCCAGTTCGTCATGTAAATCGGCTAATCATGTTGCGACTTAATACTACGATAAAGAAAACATAAATAATTGATTTATTTTGCAAAGTTAGTTGCAATGCTGTGAAATATCATATAACCATTAGCTGTAAATAGAGTAGCATCTTTGCAAGATTCTCTATGGTCAAGTTCCTCTTAACAACTCACTTTGACATTATGAGATCTCTGATTCTGTCGTTAGCACTCTGCTTTTTCTTAACCCCCAACCTGTTGCACGCCAGGGATATTCTAATTCCTGCCGATGATTTTCCACCATGGAAAATTGCGAAAAACGGAAAAATCGTAGGTGGTATTGACTTTCACCTTATCGCCGCCTTGCTAGATGGCCTTGAGTTTACTCCGCATTATGAATTGCTCCCATGGAAAAGGTGTTTGGTCATTATGGAGAATGGCGATGGTGACCTTATCAGC
>Ga0209692_10002231_pt1 | contig 22207 bp, 25 predicted proteins | sample tdDd472_FD_187129 | JGI IMG/M metagenome (GOLD analysis project Ga0209692, IMG submission 187129) | Marine sediment microbial communities from the Atlantic coast under amendment with organic carbon and nitrate - tdDd47.2 (SPAdes)... | ecosystem: Environmental > Aquatic > Marine > Coastal >... | reverse complement strand
TTTTCAGGAGATAAGAAGTGTTTTGACCCGTCTATGTGAGAATGGAACATAACGCCTTCTTCTGTAATTTTTCTATTATCTTGTAAACTAAATACCTGAAATCCACCACTATCTGTTAGTATTGGCTTTTTCCAGTTCATAAATTCATGTAATCCACCTGCTTTTTTTATAAGCTCATGACCTGGACGAAGATATAGATGATAAGTATTTGATAGAATTATCTGGGAACCTATTTCCTCTAGCTCATGGGGTGCCATAGATTTTACTGTAGCTTGTGTACCTACTGGCATAAAAACTGGTGTTTCAATTTTTCCATGAGGGGTTACGAGCTTACCTCGTCTAGCCATGGATTTTGTGTCTTTCTTTTTTAGTGTATATTCAAACATTTCTACTCCTTGGTATATGTGAATTTTATAACTAGTTATGTAATTCCACATCGTATCCAGTTATTCCATAGTAAATCACCTTAGCTTGGATTACTTTAATTATGTGGTTTCCTTAAATAGTTATACTTATAGGCATACTTTATTCTCAATGTTTTTCAATAAGCTGTATATTAGATTTAACACTAATGGAAAAACATCTGTCATAAAAGTATAGCCAATATTTTGTAGTGCTTTATTAGTTGTATCGTTAATCAAGTAAAGGGAACCTTTATTTGATTAACATCGCATCACCAAAGCTGAAGAATCTATACTCTTTTTCAACCGCTTCTTTATATGCATTTAATACTTTATCTTTTCCTGCTAAAGCAGACACTAACATTATCAAAGTACTTTCTGGTAAGTGAAAGTTTGTAATTAGCTTATCAACAATTTTAAACTTATATCCTGGATAGATAAATATATCTGTGTGACCACAGCCAGCATGAACTGTTCCATTTTCATCAGTAACTGTCTCTAGGGTTCTAACAGATGTGGTCCCTGTACAGATAACATTACCTCCATCCATTTTTATATTGTTTATAGCTTTTGCGGCTTCTTCTGTTACATGATAGTATTCAGAATGCATTTTATGCTCTAATACATTTTCTACCTTTACAGGGCGAAATGTACCTAGTCCAACATGCAATGTAACCTTAATTACTTTTATTCCTCTGTCAATTATCTGTGATAGTAAATCATCGGTAAAATGCAGACCTGCTGTAGGCGCTGCTGCAGAACCTGAATTTTTTGCATACACAGTTTGATATCTTTCTTGCTCATCCAGTGTTTCATGAATATATGGAGGCAGAGGCATAGTGCCTATTTCATCCAATACCTCTTCTAAAATGCCATCGTAGGATAATTTGATATGACGTATGCCTTCATCTAACTCTGCTATTACTTCACCTGACATTAAATCATCGCCAAAAACAAAAGTTTTACTTGTTTTTGCTCGCTTTGCAGGCTTTGCTAAAACTTCCCATACATCATCTTCTATTCGCTCCAGCAGCAATAGTTCCATCTTACCACCAGTATCTTTATTTTTACCAAAGATTCTTGCTGGCAACACTCTGGTTTCATTTAGCACTAGAGCATCACCCTTATTTATATATTCTAGAATGTCTGTAAAGCACTGGTGTTTAACGTCTCCCGTTTCTTTATTTAAAACCAATAGTCTACTTGTATCTCTATCTTTTAAAGGGGTCTGTGCTATCAACTCATCTGGTAAATCATATTTGAAATCTTCTGTTCTCATTTTAAAAAGCTTAATTGCCCATCCTTTTTATCATTTTGTTTTATACCTAAATGTTCATATGCTGCCGGCATTGCTACTCTTCCTCTTGGTGTTCTGCTGATAAATCCAAGTTGCAGTAAGTATGGCTCATAAACATCCTCTATTGTTATGTTTTCTTCCCCTGTAGCAGCTGCTAATGTATCCAATCCTACAGGTCCACCACCAAATTTTTTGATTATAGCTTGAAGAATATTTCTATCAATATTATCAAGTCCTAATCTATCTACTTCCAGCATATCAAGACCGGCTGCTGCAACATCTTTTGTTATTGTTCCATCAGCTTTTACTTGCGCATAGTCACGAACTCGCTTTAACAATCTGTTTGCTATACGGGGAGTGCCCCTTGATCGCAGTGCTATCTCAATTGCACCTTCTTCATATATAGGGGTTTTTAATATTCTTGCTGACCTTTTTATTATGGTTGATAACTCCTCTGGTGTATACATTTCCAACCTGCATATTACTCCAAATCTATCGTATAGAGGAGATGTAAGCATTCCTGCTCTTGTTGTTGCTCCTACTAATGTAAATCTATTCAAGTCAAGCCTTATACTTCTAGCGCTTGGTCCTTTACCAATTATTATATCCAATTTATAGTCTTCCATTGCAGGGTATAATATTTCTGCTATAGAATTGTTAAGTCTATGAATTTCATCTATGAAGAGCACATCCCCTTCACCTAGATTTGTTAATATTGCAGCCAAATCCCCAGTACGTTCTACAGCTGGACCTGAGGTTGTGCGTATCTGCACACCCATTTCGTTTGCAATAATATTTGATAGGGTTGTTTTACCTAGTCCTGGAGGTCCATACAAAAGTACATGGTCGAGTGATTCATTTCGCTCTTTTGCAGCTCCAATAAAAATCTCCAACTGATTTTTAGCTTTGGACTGACCGATGTATTCACTCATGGCACTTGGACGCAGACTAGTTTCTATGTCTAAATCTTCTTCACTTTTTTCTGGTGTCATATATCTGTTTTCAATCATATATTATGCGCCCCTTGTCCTAAGTGCCGCTGTTATTAATTGCTCTACAGTGTCAAGATCCCCTTGTACTGATATTACAGCCTTGCTTGCTTCGATTGATGAAAACCCTAGTGCCATAAGTGCTGCAATTGCTTCACTTTCAATTGATCCCTGAACTTTTACAGCATTATCACCTCCAGCAAATGATGTGCTTAATTCTTCATCATCTACTTTTTCCTTAAGCTCTAGTATCATTCTCTTTGCAGTCTTTGGACCTATACCTTTTATTTTAGTTATAGATCTGATATCCTCTGTAACTAATGCTATAGCTAGCTGTGCAGTAGTCATAGATGATAGTACGCTTAATGCTATTTTTGCACCTATTCCAGATACGCTAGTTATTTTATTAAACATTTCACGTTCTTGTTTGGTAGCAAACCCATACAATGTCATAGAATCTTCTCTAACTACCATTTGTACATAAGCTTTTACATTATCGCCTATTTTGCCTATGCTTTCTATTGTTGATGTAGAACAATTTAGCTGATATCCAATATTATTACTTTCAATAATAAGCATATTAGCATCTTTATTTTCTATTTCACCTTTAATGTAATCTATCATATATCACCTATTTTATTCTAAATCCATCGCCTAATCTTACACTTTGTGAGTGGCATATGGCAATAGCTAATGCATCAGCTGCATCATCTGGCTTTGGGATGTCCTTTAAATTAAGTAGTATTTTTACCATCTGTTGTATTTGTACCTTGTCAGCATGTCCATAACCACAAACAGCTTGCTTTACCTGCATAGGTGTGTATTCATATAGATTATCTGCACCTACTAGATTATCTCCAGCTATAACGCACACTCCCCTTGCCTGTCCAACATCAATTGCTGTTGTTACATTTCTGTAGAAAAACAACTCCTCATATGCGATACAATCAGGCTTGTACATGTTTATTATTTCCTGCATGTCATTAAATATTATTGATAACCTTCTAGGCAAAGGCATCTTAGCGGGGGTTGATATTATACCATAATCTATTAAGGATATATTTTGGTTTTCTTTATTTACTACACCATAGCCAATGGTTGCTAGTCCTGGGTCAATTCCTAAGATAATCATAAGCTTATTGTAACATATAAGAAAGTGGATGTCCTCATATTTTTGAGGATATCCACTTTGGAGTATCTTGCTTAAAATATATAATATGTTGCAACACATTGTGATAACATTTTCCTTTTTATAAGGTTAATATTAGACATATATACTATAGGAATACGAGAACACAATGTGTGCTAAGCACGTTAGGGACTTCACCTAAACACTTAATAGTTCTTGTTCTTTATCCCTTATAATCTCAGTCAGTTCTTTGCCCATATACTTAACTTCCACTTCTAGGCTCTCTAGAAGTTCTGTGGCTCCTACTGCATCTGCACAGTTTTTGCTGGCAACTACTTCCACTCCCTTGTTAACCATTTGCATTATGTAAACTTGAATAAAGTTATTGTTTTGTATAAGTCTTACTGAGCCTCCCCAAAGGATAACTCGTACTTTGTCCCACCATTTATATGATATCGCCCCTGTAGCATATTCATTAATAAACAGCATTGCAGTATCGGCAGAATCTGTGGTCCATAGTATATTTATTGTACTCATATGCATCGCCCTTTGTATAAATTTGGTTAATAGAGATATACATATGATTATATACAAATACTACCCTTTAATCAAGAGGAATTATCTTTACATTCTCTGCAGTGGCTTCTGTTTCAGTAAGCACAACATCCAATATTTGAGCAACTTTAGCATCATCTAATGTGCTTCCGTCTACTAAAACATTCACGCTGTCTGAACCACATACAACAGTAACTCTTTCAAACCCTTTACCTATTAAGACCTCTGATATCACCTGCTCATCTTGTATGTTTTTCATTACTTCTATTCTTTGCTGAGATGCTAAAGTGCGAGTTTCTTCATCAGTATTTTCATCTGCTAATATTTCATCAAGATACTCAAGCTCTTTTAGCCTTGTAGTTCTTCTTTCTGCTTCATAGCTGGATAAAACTTGTGCTGCTGTTAGAGAAGCAGTTTGAACTTCCTCTTGATTTTCAACATCCTGAGGATTCTCGTTTTCATTCTCAACTGATGCCTTTTTGCTCTTTACAGACATGTTTATAATAGCTGCTAATACAAGCATTGCTACCAATCCTATGATGGTGAGCGTCTTTTTATTTAGTACCGTTACTTTCACTTTAATTTACCCCTTTCATTTTAAAAACTTCAATTCTGTCAATACCTATACCATATGCAGTTGCTGCTGCCTGTTGCAGCTTCATAGCCACATTTAAATCCTTTGCACCCTCCGCCACTATAATAACTCCCATTACTTGTGTTTTATCTTCATCTACATAAGTAATGTAGACAGATACCTTTCCAGCTCCCTCTACGCTAGATAAAACGCTTGCAAAATCAGAGCTTATTATTTCTTGTTGTTCATCTGAATTGTTGTCTATGTCACTTGTCACCTTTAGAGGATCATTTGTTACATAGACTAATACAAAGCATAAAATCAGCAAGGCTGTTAAGCCAATTATTTTACCTTTGTTTTCTCCGTTTAATATTTTCTTTACTAGCTCTAATATATCCATGGTATCTCCTTGTATAATGTATTAGCAACACACATACATAACTGCATAGCACTGCTAATTGCTCATTTTCTTATACATAAAATGAACTCCTAGTACTTTTTACATATACACTATACTTATTGAGATTTCATTCATGAAATCTTTAGCTCATATAAGTAATATATGTAAGTAGTATATGTAACTATTCCAATGCATTAAATATTAATTCCCTATATATTTTTACATACTCATCAAATTCATACGTTTTTACATCTTGTGTCTTTATGAAATCCCCTAATGAGAATAATGAAAAATCACCTGTTGTAAAAATATTTATACAAATTACGATGATGAATGAAAAGATTATCATATTAATTGCATTTTCATATGCACCTTTCATCCTCTTTTTAGGCAAAATATATGAAAGTATAAAATCTACAACTTCAAGTACGATAATTACGCTTATTAATTGAACTATCAATCTATCTCACCTCTTTTATGCAAATGCCATTATTCTATTAGCTGCTCCTACAGATGCTATGATTATTACCAAAAGTATTACTATGATAGAAACACATACAACTAGATATAATGTTAATCCTTTACTAATACTTGAACACAACGTGCTTATCTTTTTGTTTTGAAAAAGATCAGCAATTGCAGATGCAATCTTGTACAAAAATATATACATCATAATCAGCACAACTGGAGATAGACATCTTGATAAAAGCACCACTATAGATACAGCTCCAAATGCGTTTTTCACCATAACTATTCCGCCTATTATCACTCCTGTGATTTTTGAAATACTACCTCCAACAACCGGCACTAAGTCACTAATTGCATATTCAGCAGTTTTTAGCATTATTCCATCTGTAGCTGCTACAGATAGACCACGTAGTGAAAACACTGTTGCTGCAATTGTTACTGTTAGTCCAAGTCCCCATTTTATGGCTGACGAGAGAGTATCTTTTAGAGAGTTAAGCCAATCTCTAGATGATAGTGGTGCTATTAACCCCATAACTATTACTGTCATTATGAGTGGCATTATTATTGCATCTAATGCTCTTAATAAAGTGCTGTTAACCATTAAGATAGCAGCTTGTGTTAATCCTGCTGAGCCTACACCACCCATTATAGTGAGTATAGTGCACAGAAGTGGTATCATAACACTTGAGAATCTTTCAATTTCATAGTAAATCAATATTGATGCATTAGCACAATCCCTGATAGGGCCAATGCTTAAAAGTATTATGAATACAACCGCTATAGTGTCTATCATATCTTTGCTGCTTTTTTCGGCTACACTGTTTGTAAGAGCGCAGCACAGCATTATAAACACAAGTGTAATTAAAAGATTAACAAAGGTTTTTCTAATGTCATCAAACCAAGTTGTAATATCCAAACAGTCCATTATTACTTCTATATCATAATTCGAATCTATTATTCTTTTAATAATTTGATTAGTAGACATATTATCAGATATGCCTGTATCATCTAAATAATCATCTACACTATTAAAATCTATTAAATCTACTGCACCGTCAACATCAGGGCCATCATCTTCTGCATAAGCATTTGTACTAAATGATAAGACAGCAAGCAAGATAACTACGACACTAATAATTCTTTTAGTACGGTTATTGCCTGAAACACGTAGGGCAATGCTATTAAAAGTATGCACAGCCTGCCTCCTAATTCTACTGCAAATTTTAAGCTCTCTCCCCCAATGTCATCTAAAAACGCAAGTAGCAGCTTAAGCAGTATAGTTATACCTGTAATCTGCAGCATGGCTTTTATGTATTCGCCGCCTATGTTAGCAGCTGATGTGATATCATTTAGTAAATCTATGACTACAACAAGCAGTGAAATAGCAGAAAAAATTATCCCTATTGATGCTGCAAGCATAATAATGCTGCTTATTGCTGGATTGTTTTTTTTTACAACTCCTGATACCAGGACAGCAATAATAGCTATTCCAAACATTCTGGTAACAAAAATCATCTTAAATAAAACACATCCTTAACTTGGTTTATTAGCTGAGCTATCATTTGTACAATTAAATAAAGTGTAATTACTAAACCTGCCATTGAAGTTATTGTTGCAATGTGCTTCCTGTCTGCTTTTTCAAGGAGCATGTTTAATATGGCAACAGCCAAACCGATAGAGGCTATTTTGAAAATTAAATCGACATCCATTGTTGAAAAATATCCTTTCTTTATCGGTTATATTAAAATTATTATTAAAACAACACCTAATGCAACAGCAATATAGATATTTGACTTCTCTTCATTTTTTGTTCTATCTATTAAATCATTGCATTGCTTTTCTACATCTTCACGCTTATCATTATCATTTGGCTTTGTAATCAACATGAGCCATCTGTAAAGCATTGACTTATCGCTTTTTTCAACAATTACTTGATTCATTGTTTTTATCATCTCATCTTTAGCTTCATCTACTTTACTTCTATTTTGAGCTACATTATCAACAAATGTTCGAAGCTTTGAAAAATAGCGATTCTTTGAAGTGTCGATAGATAAAAAATACTGATGAATATCAAAAGCTCTGGTACTTTGTTTTATTTCGTTAAGTATTTGAATTCTGTCTTTTTTGCTCTTATTCACTAGCATGCATATTCCTAGTGAACTTAAGAACATAATTATCATTAGTACATATTTCATTTATATTACCTCCTGTATGATGTGTACATACATTAGTTTATGTATATATGTATATTTTTATTTACAAAAAAAAATTACACTTTTTTTGGAGATAATATATATTAATTATATGTTTATACATTCTAGTTATTCCTATAGTAAATCTTGCACTTACTTGATATATATTGCTTAGTACGGTATACTATTTTGGTGCATATTATTAGGGCACATGAATATTGTTGGAACAATTTGAAAATAAATTTTTCAACCAGACCCCGTGCATTACATAGTGTTAGTGTGTTTATAGGCATACTAAATGCAATGATGTTACTGTTGAATTATAAAATAATCCAACATCCCTTGTTAACAAATTAAATTTTATATACGGAGGCTATTTACAATGACAAAAATCCAAATGAAAACACCTATTGTTGAAATCGATGGGGATGAAATGACAAGAATCTTATGGGAGCAAATAAAAGACAAACTTATATTACCCTTTGTTGATTTAAAAAGCGAGTACTACGATTTAGGATTAGTTAATAGAGAAAAAACTAACGATCAAGTAACTGTTGACTGTGCTGAGGCTATTAAAAAGTATGGTGTTGGTGTAAAATGTGCTACCATTACCCCTAATGCACAAAGAGTGGAAGAATATAATTTGAAAGAGATGTGGAAGAGCCCAAATGGTACCATACGTGGTATATTGGGTGGTACTGTATTTAGAGCTCCAATATTATGTAAGAATATTAAATCATATGTTCCTGGGTGGACTTCACCAATTGTTATGGCACGTCATGCATATGGTGACATTTACAACTGTGAAGAGAACGAAGTAGGTGCTGGTACAAAAGCTGAACTAGTATTTACTAAGGATGGCAAAGAGAAACGTCAGCTAATAAAAGATTTCCAAAATGCTGGTGGCGTAGTTCGTGGAATGCATAATGATGCATCATCAATAGAACAATTTGCGCATGCATGCTTTATGTATTCACTTGAAAACAAGGTGGATTTATGGTTTGGTTCAAAAGATACTATATCAAAAATATATCACCATAAGTTTAAGGATGTATTCCAAGATATATATGATAAACATTATAAAATGAAATTTGAAGCACTGGGCATTGAATATTTCTACACATTGATTGATGATATAGTAGCTCGCATAATAAAATCAAACGGCGGAATGCTTTGGGCATGTATGAACTATGATGGTGACGTAATGAGTGACTTGGTTGCAACAGCATTTGGATCACTTGCTATGATGTCATCAGTATTAATATCACCTGACGGATACTATGAATATGAAGCTGCACATGGAACGGTAACACGCCATTATTACAGACATTTAGAAGGTCAAGAGACATCTACAAACCCTGTTGCTACGATATATGCGTGGACTGGTGCTTTGAACAAACGTGGTGAGATGGATGAAATACCTGAGCTTTGTGAGTTTGCTAAAAATCTAGAAAAAGCTACACTAGATACTATTGAAAGCGGTGTTATGACTGGTGACCTACTTGCTTTGGCTGTTGGTGAAACTAAAAAAGTGAATTCAAAAGAATTTATGGATGCAATCGCATCAAGTTTAAGTTAATTTGCATAACTTAGCAATAAATGTAACAAAATCACTATTAATATATTAATATTATGATATAATTACATTATAACTAATATTGAGAGGAATAGAAAAATGAGTGCAAAATTTGAAATCAAAAAAGATAAAGGCGGACAATTCCGTTTCAACCTAAAAGCTGGTAATGGCGAAATTATCGCAACAAGCGAAGCTTATACAACAAAAGCTGGCTGCAAAAATGGCATAGAATCTGTAAAGAAAAATGCTCCTGTTGCAGAAGTAGTTGATAAATCTGACGAATAGGTATTGTCAAGATAGTTAACAATTAGATTTTAAAACATGTCCCTACTCTATTGAGTAGGGATTTTTTTATTTGCAGTAATTTGTTTTATTTGCTCTTGACTTTAACCTTAGGGCAAAGAGTAGACTTAATTTACAAATAAATGAAAGGACAAATTTATGGAGCAAATACTAAAAGTCGTTGATTTAACGAAAAAATATGGTGACTTTACTGCCGTTAAAAAACTAAGCCTGGAAGTATTTAAAGGTGAGATTTTTGGATTTTTAGGACCTAATGGTGCAGGAAAAACTACAACCATTGAGTGCATACTAGGTACAAAAAAATATAATAATGGTAAGGTTGAACTTTTAGGTCAGAACCCTGAGAAAAATCGTAAAGAGCTTTTTGAAAGAGTAGGAGTACAGTTTCAAGCATCATATTATCCTGAAAGAATAAAGGTGTATGAGATATGTGAACTTACAGCATCCCTTTACAAAACATCTATTGATTGGAGACCGTTAGTTAAGGAATTTGATTTGGATGATAAAACAAATCAATTTGTAGATGATTTATCTGGAGGAGAGAAGCAAAAGCTTTCAATTATACTTGCACTTATTAATGACCCTGAAATTATATTTTTGGATGAGCTAACTACAGGACTTGACCCGAGGGCTAGAAGAGATGTTTGGAAGTATATAAGAAAGCTAAAAGATAAGGATATGACCATATTTTTGACATCACATTATATGGACGAGGTTGTGAATCTATGTGATAGGATTACAATAATAGATAAGGGCGTAGAGATAGTAAACGGCAGTATAGAGGATGTAATAGCTGAAAGCAAAAAAGATAATTTGGAAGATGCTTACTTATATTTTGTTGGGGAGGATTGTGAATAATGAAGACTTTATGGACACTAACAAAAATAGAAATTAAGCTGGCAGTACGCGAATTTTCAGGAGTATTGTTCGGGCTAATGCTGCCTGTTGGACTAATGATATTACTTGGTGTACTAAATGGTAATAAGCCTGCATTTGAAGGAGCAAACTACACCTTAACCCAGCAATCGTTCCCAGCAGTAATAACAATAGGCATTATAGCAACAGGCTTGATGGCAATCCCAATAACTATATCAAGCTATCGTGAAAAGAAAGTATTAAAAAGATTTAAAGTCACACCTACTAGTCCACTTGCAATATTAATTGCACAAGTTGTAAATAGTTTTATATTTTCAACTGTATCATCGTTGTTAGTTTGGGTAGCTGCAAAAATCTTCTTTGACTACAAGATGATTGGAAAAGTGTGGGTCTTCTTAGGATTTTATCTGCTAGTACTGTTTTCTATTTATTCATTAGGTTTAATGATAGCGAGTGTATCAAAGAATACAAAAACATCTAACTTACTTACATCACTTGTATACTTCCCTATGTTCTTTTTATCAGGAGCTACTGTACCTTTTGAAATAATGCCAAAAGGAATGCAGATGGTATCTAACATTATGCCACTAACACATGGCATAAAGCTGTTGAAAACTGCATCCCTTGCAATACCCGTTGACAATGTGCTAATATCCATAATATATCTATCCGTTCTAGCTATTGCTTGCACAATAGTATCTGTCGCTACTTTTAAATGGGACTAAATTATGAGGTGACTTTATGTATCAAATAGGCTTATTCTCACAGATAAACAGAATAACAACAAAGACTTTAAGGCATTATGATGAAATAGGCATACTAAAACCTGAGTATGTTGATGATTTTTCAGGGTACAGGTATTATTCAAATGCTCAGCTTGAAAAACTACATAAAATACTTGCTCTTAAGCAAATGGGTTTAAGTCTGATGGAGATTAAAGATATTATTGATGATGAAGAATGCACAAAAAAGTATTTAGTGAAAAAGGAAATCCAATTATCTAGGAAGATTACTGAGGAAAACCAAAAGCTCATACAATTACAGAACTTTTTAAAAAGGATGGATGATAATATGACAACTGAATATAATCCAATAATAAAATCACTTCCAGAGGTGATAGTCGCCTCCATGCGTACTGTAGTGTCTAGCTACGATACATATTTTGATATAGTACCTAAGATGGGTGAGGAAATGGGTACACATGGTGCAGTTTGTGCTAAACCTCCATATTGCTTTACTATTTATCATGATGGAGAATATAAGGAAAAGAACATTGATGTTGAAATATGTGAATCAGTAGTTGATTATTGTGAAGATTCTGAGAAAATTAAATATAAAAAGATTAACGAAGTAAAAGTAGCTGCCTGTGTATTGCATAAAGGTCCTTATAGAACCATATCTAGATCTTATTCTTTTTTGTTTAAATGGATTAGTGAAAATGGCTACCAAGTGATTGGTATGCCTAGGGAATCTTATATTGATGGTAGATGGAATAAAAATGATGAAAATGAGTGGTTAACTGAATTACAGGTTCCAATATCAAAATAATTTTAATACTCATACAACTAAAATTTAAAATCCTAAGGGTTGCCTTGGGATTTTTCTATATAAGTACACTGAATATACCGTGCATATGATATAATACCAAAGTACATTATTTACTATAATTTAGGAGAAAAATATGTTTTGCAAAAAATGTGGTAAGGAAGTTGATGATACTTCAAAGTTTTGTATTAATTGCGGAGTTCATTTAAATAAATATAGCAGCGAAAGTATACAGGCAGAGCTAACATTTAATAATGAAACAAATACGTTTACACATAAAGAACCAGAAGCAACTAATGATAATATAACTAATAATCAGAGTATACCTAAAAAAAGGTCATCCGATGTAGGAATAAAAGTTTTCTTGATATTTGTTGGTTGCTTATTTTTGATATTAATAGTTCTTTTGGTATCATTAGCCATTCCAGCTGTTAATAATGTAAATACTAATAATAACGTTACTAGCGAAGTAGATGAAAATATTGAAATAGAAGAAATTAAAGAGGAAGACCAAGAGGATGTACTGCTCTCCAAATCTATAGTAGAGGAAGTTGAGGAAACTGAACATATAGAAGCTAAAGAAGTTGCTACTAGTTATACATTTGTAGAAGATTCTAGCTATGGCATGTCCTACTCTATTCCTTCTACATATAAAAAACAAACTTTCGATAGCAATGATTACATATACTATTATTTTGATGGAGAAACAGATGGATTTATAATGATTATGTCTCCGAGAGAGCTTGATGTAGATACATTGTCTGATTTTGTATGGGCTTCTATTGTAAAAGGAATAGCTACTGCCGAAGGGTATATTCAGTTATATGATGTAAATTATAAAATCGATGGTATTGATGCAAGAATCCATAACTATAGTTTGGATAGACAAGGAATTAAATATAATTGTTCAAGTGCTGTATTTATTTTGAATGGAATGTGCTATGTTATAAGCATGACTGTAGAGGATTACAATTATGACGAATATTATCCTATTTTTGAAAGTGTATTAGATAGCATTGAGCTGGATTAAAGTTAAACATTAATACTTATTATAAACCGCCTTTACCATGCAAGTTAAGGCGGTTTAGTTTACTCCAAATATTTTTTTATTTCGCTAGTTGTACTAGCGACTTTATTATTTACTGCTTTTAATCGTTCTACACTTTGATGGCCACCTGCAAATAATACACAGTCACAACCGATTTTATTAGCAACTTGTTTATCGTGTGTTGTATCGCCTATGAACAAAATATCCTTTGGATCAACCTTAATTTTTTCAAGATGTAATTCAGCTAAATGCACTTTACTTTCAGCTTTGTTGTTATGTAGTCCAGTGATTTCAGTAATATATTTATCTAATCCAAAATCTTTCACTTCACGTTTTATACCTTGCTCTCGTCCAGCTGTTAGTATGCTTTGCTGATAGCCATTAGCATGCAATTTCTTAATAAAGTCTAATATGCCTTTTCGTAATTGGCATGATTCAAGTAGCCTATCATACAAATCCATAAATTCATCAGCTAATTCATCAAATGAATATTTATTAAAGTCAAAGCCCACTTTTTTGTAATAATCTATAATAGGAAAATCAAAGACTTCTCTATAACCTTCCATACTACAAATAGGTAAGTCTCTCTTTTTAAGCATTGTATTTAGTATGTCTAAAACTATTTGTGCATCATCCAAAATCGTTCCATTATAGTCCCATATTATGTGTTTATATTTCATTAATTAACTATTCGCTTTCTATGTATTTTACTAATTCTACATTAGCTTCTTTAAGTATCTGTATTGCAAACTCATCAGGATAGGAATTTTTGTACCATACCTTTGTTATACCTGCATTTACTATCATTTTTGAGCAGATTACACAAGGTTGATGAGTACAGTATAAAGTAGCTCCCATCAAGGATAAACCAAGTCGTGCTGCCTGTAATATAGCATTTTGCTCAGCATGTATTGCATAACATAATTCTGCCCTAGTACCTGATGGTACGTTCATAGTACGACGTAAACATTCACCTTTTTCTACACAACTTTCTATTCCAGATGGTGCGCCGTTATATCCAGTAGTCATAATTCTTTTATCTTTTACTATTACTGCACCTATTTTTCTATTTTCTTGGTAACAACTAGACCATGTGGATATGAGCTCAGCCATCTCCATAAATCTTTTATCCCACTTGTTCATAATCTTTTCTCCCAATAATTTCTTGATTAATTATATACCTAGTTTTACTCCATTGTAAACCTTTTATTAAGAAGTTTCTTTCAACACTATATAAATATAGTGTTGAAAGAAACTTGGAGAAATCAAAAAAGAAGAATGCTATGTAGTGACACTTTGTGAAAGAAGTATTTTGCAAAAATGCTTTGAAAACAAAGTGTACCATCCTCTATGTAATATAAGCTAGGAAATTAAAATTAAATAACAAAAGAAGCACCTTTTAAGTGCTTCATTTTGATTAATTATTTAGTTGATTCTTACTAGTCACAAGGGCAATTACGTCCGCCGCCTGCTTCCTCATCTTCCAATTGTGGAGGCCAAATAGGTAATGAGAAGAACTCATCACATACATTTTCAGCAAACTCTTCGCATGGTGGAATTGGGCAGAAGCCATATGATGGAACTAATAGATTTACATCAGCAACAACTTTTAGAATAACTGTTACACAAACAGTAATATCGAATGATGTTCCACCTGTCCATGTACCTGTAACACAAATTGCGCTAACTAAGTTGTCAATTTCAACTGGAATAATTGATTCATTTGGAACGTATAGTATAACATCTTTGTGTACCTTAACATGAGCGCATCCTACAAATTCTGCGCCTGTAGCATCAGTGAATACAACCTCGATAGGAATAATAACTGTTACTTTTACTCGGGCAAAATTTTCTCTTGAAGGGATTCTTTCAATCTCTAGATTGCATAGTTTTCCCTTTGAAGATTTAGATCTGCAGCTTACAAATGTTAATGGCTCTTGAGGACAGACACATTTTGGATGTATATTCTTTACACAAATTTCTACATCTTCTAGTCTGTCTTGTTGCATACATGAGTCATATACCTTTTTAACTTCGATACATACTCTTTCTCTCATTCCGCACATTGCGTCGCCTTCAACTCGACCTGGGCATATATTACCACATGAATTCCTCATAGAATAAAAGGACATTTTCTTTCCTCCTTTACACTTAATTAAATGCAAGATAATTTTCTTTAATATACTATGAAAGAAATTGCCTTTTCGTGATTAATAAAGGCTGTATTTGATTGATGATTTATATAAATAATCAATCAAATACAGCCATAGTATAAATTTTTTAACCTGTATAATTTTATAAATACACGGATATCTGAATAACGCAGTAGTTATTAAGTTTATTTAAGTGTTTATATTGTTAGTGAAATTATGTGAAATGATAAAATTCTAGTGTACCTGATAAGTAATAGTTATTTGCTTATCCTGCAGTTGATGTATGCTCATTACTAAAACTTGCTCGTCATCATAAGCTGGGTAAAGGGCTCCCGTTATCATATCCATTACATAAATTGACTGATTTTTTTCAATATCATAATAGTAAAGCTCTAATGGATATTCTTCCTCCCAACCTGCATTTTTATAAACTGTATAATACACTCTTGTGTTGTCATTTGACCAGGTATAATCCATTATCATCTTACCATTTTCTACTACATATTTATCTTTTGAATTAGTATTGTAAACATAAAACTCATACTCATCCACATTGTCATATTGCATATCATTAACTGTTAAATTATTACCGTCTGTTGAAAGCATAAATGAGTTAGCAGATAAGAGTTTCCTTGTACTACCAGTTTCTATATTTGATGTGTAAATATCAGTAGTTAGATTATCACTATTTGATTTTAAATAGTAGATACTATCGTCAAATAAATCTAAACTGCTTTCCATGTATTCTTCTTCTTCAAGGGCATATACAGAGATATCATTCATATTTCTCATATCATAACACAGAAGTTGTTTACTATCGTGTGTACCTGTTATAGCAAACAATCTATTATCCTTATTTGACCATACAAAAGAAGATGTATCAATTCCAAACCCTTCATCTGCAGGTATATATACATTTCCATTTTGAGTATCTAAAATCTGAAGCATTCTTGTTTCATCATTCTGCTCAATAAATGCTATTAGATTATTATCATAAGAATATCTTGCGTTTAGAATAGAAGTGAATTGATAGTCTAATAAACTTATATCACTTTCTTCTGTTCTCATCCAAAGTTCTTCGTAAGAGTAAACATCGCCAACTTGAGAGCCTAGCAAAGTATATGGCTTTGCATAAGTGAATCCTTTTTTGTCTTTGCTCCATGATAAGAATCTTCCTTCGGTTATCAAAGGAATACCTACTACTGGCTCATCATTTTTATAGCCTATTGGCTTATTAACTATTTGTTCTAATTGATTTTGATAATTATATTCTGGTAACTCATTGCTGCCTAGATATATTACTGACAGCTCTTTTGATGGAATATCTATTTGTATTTCGTCTTTGTTTTCATTCAAATATGCATTAGCTTCGTCTAAAGTATCAAATGGTTTTGAAATTAATACACCATTGATTTCATCATTACTTAAACATGGGTAAAAATCCTCACGATTAAAGTATCCATTTTGATATTCAACAAAGGCATTAATTTTTATATAATAACTATAACTTAATGCCTCATCAATATGACTAAAAGTTATCTCTATTTTATTTGCAACTGTATCAACTCTGTAAAAATAGTCATCTTTTGTGGATATATATAGATAAAGGCTATCACTGCCTATTGGCTCTTGTTTTAATACACCTTGTATTAATTTGTTATTTTGAATCTCTTCATCATATATTTTATATGTCCAGTTAGATATGCCATCTAGTTTGACAACCATTCTATCTAAACCTTCTATGTGATTAATAGAATAATTAGGAACACCACTACTTACCTGCTGATCTATTAAAGAAATGCCTGATCCTGTCATAAAAGACAATGTCATCTTTACCTTGTTATTTTCTAAATTTTCAATCTTTATATCAGCTAAGTTCTGGCTACTTAGGCCATCTCCTCCTGATAGTGAATCTGTACTAATAAAAAAAGGCTGTTCAGTAAACGTAGGAACTGCAGTATTTGATACCTCAATTTCTCTTGATTTTGCACACCCTAAAAAGGTAAATATGATTATAATAAATATTATAATATTTTTTATACAAAATCTCCTCATTTACCTACCCATATTTATCTAAGTAGTAAGCTTTGCCACCGATTCTTCAAATTGGCTAGCCAACTTCTCATAATTGTGTTTTAAAAGTTGCCCTCTTTCCATTAATATCTTACCATCTACCATAGTCATTTCCAGCTCGTTTCTAGATGCTGAATATACTATGTTATTGCATAGTTCGTTTTCAGGAAGAAAAAAGGGACTAGAATGGTTAAACATTATAACGTCTGCCTTCTTGCCAACTTCCAAAGAACCTACTGCATGATCTATTCCTAATGCTTTAGCACCATTTAATGTAGCCATCTTTATGGTTTCAGTAGCATTCATAATAGATGGATTTTTGCTTGCTCCCTTTGCTATTATTGAACCTATATGCATCTCTTCAAGCATATCCATATTATTATTGCTTGCTCCACCATCTGTGCCTATGCACATATTTAAACCTTTACCAATCATTCTATCAACTGGTGCAAATCCACTTGCTATTTTTGCATCGCTTGTTGGGCAATAAACCACGGATACATTGTTTTGTTTTAAAATACCCAAATCTTCATCTGTGACTGATATACAGTGAACTGCAATAACATTTGCCCTAAATAGACCTAAATATTCAAGGTACTTTACAGGTGTCATACCAGTTGCTTTAACGCATTTATCTGTCTGTTCATTGGTATCGGCTACGTGAAGATGTATTCTTTTATTATTTTTTATAGCTTCATCTATAAATTGCCTTATGGCTTCTTCATCATCTGTGCCATCATATGCTAAGCCTAGTGCAGCAATAGATTTTATTCTTCCGTCACCAAAGGTTTTGCAGTGTTCAGATAATTCCAATGTCTTTTCTATTCCTGCTTCACTATCATATGAATAGGAAACTACTGCCCTAGCTCCGCTATCATGAAGGACATCTGATATGGTTTCTGCATGAGCATACATATCAAGGCATGTTGTAGTGCCTGAAAGCAACATTTCAGCACAGGCAACTTTAGCACCTATTGAAATGTCTTCTTCTGTCATTTTTATCTCTGCTGGCAATATTTTTTCATTCAACCATGCATCTAATGATAGATCACTAGCATATCCCCTAAACAAGGTCATAGGTAGATGTGTGTGCATGTTAATGAGACCTGGCATTAGGACTTTATTATTAGCATGTATTATGGCATCAGCATCAAAATCCTTTTCGAATTCACTGCTATATTCACCAACATATGCTATTTCATTGCCCCTAATACCTAGAATACCATTATATATAATGTCAAAGTTCTCGTTTGCTGTGATTATGATAGCTCCCTTAAAAAGCCTTTTCACGTATTAATCCTCCCAACTTTTCAGGTAAGTCGCCTGCGTATTGGTTAGCTCATCAATTTTTATATTTCTAGAGTTAAGCTTGATAGTTGCAACGTCATAATCTATCTCTTTTGGTATTGTATATACTATATTTTTTAGTTTCTCATAGTTTTGTGCAATATATACTGCACATTTAGCTTGTATAGCAAATCCTAAGTCCATTGCCTCCGCGGCACCACCTTCACCAACAACCAAATTAACCAGCCTGCCTTCACCTAAAAGGTTCAATTTTCTTCCATCTTTAAGTATGTAAGTTTCCAGTTTATCACCTGTAACACGTTTCTCTGTGCTCATTTTTTGTAAGTCGCATACATTAAGCTCTACATCAAAGTGTCCTGCATTTGTTAGCAGTGCTCCATCTTTCATTACTTCAAAGTGCTCTTTTTTTATTACATCTTTACACCCAGTAACTGTAACAAAAACATCTCCCAATTTCGCAGCTCGCTCCATTTCCATTACTGTGCAACCATCCATAGATGCTTCCAATGCTTTAACAGGGTCCACTTCGCAAACTATAACATTTGCCCCTAACCCCATTGCACGTAATGCAACGCCTCTGCCGCACCATCCATAGCCTGCAACTACTACGTTTTTGCCAGCCAGCATTAAACTTGTTGCACTCATTATAGAACTCCATACAGACTGACCTGTACCGTATCTATCGTCAAATAATGCCTGGCATTTAGCATTGCTAGTCGCTATCATTGGATAATCTAATTTACCAGCTCTAGCTCTAGCTTGTGCACGACGTATACCTGTTGTGGTTTCCTCACAACCTCCAATTATTTGCTTTGAGTTTCCTTTGCATTCATTGTGTAGCAATGTCATCAAATCCCCATTTGTATCAATAATTATATTAGGGTCACATTCAACTGCTTTCATTAACTGCTTTTTATATATTTCTTGAGTGCATTGGCTTTGAGCAAAAACATTTATACCCTCATTATAAAGCCCCGCAACAATATCATCTTCTGCAGATTGAGGTGAAGAGCTCGCTACAAAAACTTGTGCACCCGCAGCTTTTAATACTCTTGCAAAGTTACCCATTTTTGCATCTACTCTCATAGAGGTGACCACCTTTAGGCCTGAAAGAGGCATAGTTTTCTTGTAGTCATTAAGAATACTTCTGATTACAGGCATATAATTTAGTGCCCAATCCATTTTCTTTATTCCCTCTCTATAAAGACCTGGATTTTTCAATAGACTCACTATTCATCCCTCTTTCTTGCAAAATTAAGCAATGTGCATTGTTAAAGCACGACCACTTATTATATACTATTTTTGTTACAAAACCTTTAAATCATAAATAAAGTCTTTTAACTTAGTAAAAAATATTCATTTTCTTTTTGTCATTAATGTTACTTTTTGAGCTATTTGCTTGTATTTTTTCTTAGAATAGAAAGCTTCTTAACTGGTATGTCAAATTCTACTAGCAATTTCTGTTTTGGCAATTTGGCTATTTCTACTTCTTCACCATCTTCATCCTTAATAGATAGCATTTGCACATTATAACTGCTACCATCTGTGCTTAGTGCCTCCAGTTTGTCTCCTTTAGAAAATGGATTAAATTCTTTTACCCATGCAAAGTTCTCTTTATCAGTTAGTTCAACTACTTTTGCTATGTAATCCCATTTTGAAATGTACTCAGACTTTGTCGCACTTTGTCCTTCCATATGAGGGCTTCCATAATTAAATCCTGTAGTGTATGGGCGATAAGTAACTTTTTCTAATTGCTCTAATGATTGTCTTAATGGTTCAGTATATTCATTATCTTTATAATATCTATCAATTTCTGTTCTATAAGCTACACCAACTGCTGCTACATAATGCTCAGACTTCATACGTCCTTCAATTTTCAAGCTATCAATGCCTGTATCTAATAAATCTTTTATATGTGGGAGCATGTTTAAATCCTTAGAATTAAAGAAATACATGCCATTAGCATCTTCTTCCTCTACGCGGAATACTTCACCATCACGCTTACTTTCAGTTAATGAAAATTCCCATCTGCAAGGCTGAGTGCAATACCCTTGATTTGCTTCTCTTCCTGTTAGATAAGTACTTATTGCACACCTTCCTGAGTAAGCCATGCACATTGATCCATGAGCAAACACCTCCAGCTCTAATGATTCTGGAGTTGACTTTCTGATATTCTCAATTTGTTTTAGAGAAAGTTCTCTTGCTAATACTATTCTTTTTACACCCATATCGTGCCAATAATTAGCAGCATAAGAGTTTAAGGTATTTGATTGTGTGCTTAAATGAATAGTCATATTTGGAATAACTTTTTTTGCAAAAGCAATTATTCCAGGGTCTGCAATAATCAGTGCATCTACATTAATATCATAAAGATACTGTAAGTATTTATCTAAATCCTTAAAATCATCATCTCGTGCAAAAAGATTTACTGTAACGTAAACTTTTTTACCTAAGGAGTGAGCAATACTTACTGCTTTTTCTAGTTCATCTTCATCAAGATTTCCCGCCATTACTCGCATGCCATATTTTTTGCCTGCAAGATATACAGAATCTGCTCCATAGTTAATAGCTACTTCAAATTTATCAAAATTGCCAGCTGGCAATAATAGTTCTGCTTTTTTCATACTGTACTTGCTTCTTTCTTTTTATATGTTTTTACATTATTTTTATTATAGTCTATCATAATAACAAATTCAACCAAGTGTTAAGTAAATAACATCAAACAATAGATATCTGCTTTATGTAATTTTTTATTTTAATAATTTTTAACTCATTGTTAAATAAACCCATGTATTTCTTGATAATATATACCAATTATTGTATAATTGCTCTTATGTCAAAAAAAGAGATTTCACCTAGATATTTACCGTATTATTTTGCATATGTTTTACTTGTTCTAACATTTATGTTTTCTTCTTGCTCAACTAACAATATAGAAGAAGTAAATGATACTACACTAATTGAAGTAAGTCATACACCCTCTATAACAAATAGCCCTACTCCAAAACCAGACACTAGATTGTCTGCTGAATTTTTGCCTACTAGATTACTAGGTAGCAGTTATGGAATTTTTTGCGCCGAATTATTATCAGATTATAGTTTAGATGAAGTTGGTTTTTTATTACAAACTGCTGATGATAAAACTATTATAGAATTACAGGGTGTTTGTTTTGAAGATGCATATTATGTGCAGGTAAATAATTTAACAGAAGATACTGACTACCAACTAAAAATGTATTATGTAGAAGATGACATTAAAGAGTACACTAAAAACAAACTATGCTTTAAAACTCCTAAAAAAATATATACAGAAGATGAAG
>Ga0209692_10002226_pt1 | contig 22275 bp, 14 predicted proteins | sample tdDd472_FD_187129 | JGI IMG/M metagenome (GOLD analysis project Ga0209692, IMG submission 187129) | Marine sediment microbial communities from the Atlantic coast under amendment with organic carbon and nitrate - tdDd47.2 (SPAdes)... | ecosystem: Environmental > Aquatic > Marine > Coastal >... | reverse complement strand
GAACTCGGCATCGCCTCCGAAACTGAACTCGTCGTCATCCGCCAGACCTCCAAGGAGGGCAGTTTCTCCGGCTACGCCTCGGTCGTGGACGAACGCACGAGCGATCCCACCTACCTCGGCCCCGCCGGCGTCGGCCGTGTCGGCGATCCGCTGTGGGTCCCCGCGGCCGCCCACACCACCGGTGTCGGCGGCGCCGAATGGCGCACCGATCTCACCCTCTTCAATCCGGGGACCGGTGATGTCATTACGAATCTCGATCTCGTGGGTCCGGAAGGCGTCCTGGCCTCGGTCAACGTGCATGTGCCGGATGGTTGGGTCGTCAGCTTTCCGGATGTGGTTGCCGAGATCTTCGGAGCCACCGGCGCCGGCGCTCTGCGGATCAGTCCGAGCCTCGGAATCGTCATGGCCAACAGCCGCACCTATGCCACGACGCCCGACGGCAGTTACGGCCAGAGCATCCCCGGGGTGGCGGAGGGAGAGGTCTTCGCCGAGGGCGAACTCGGGTATCTTCCCGGTCTGCGACAGGACGAAGAATTCCGAACCAACATCGGCTTTGCCAACACCGGCGACGACCCCGTGGACATTGTCGTCACAGCCCACGAGACCGACGGCCGCGAAATCGGCGCCTCGAACTATCGTGTTGAAGGCTCATCCTGGGTGCAGCTGAATCAACCGCTTCCCGATGGAACCACGTACGCAACCGTCACGAGCGCGACCCTCGGAGCGAAGTACCTGGCCTACGCCTCGGTCGTCGATCGCGAAACCGACGATCCAACCTACATCGCCGCAGTCCGCGCGGCGGCTCGCTAGGTATTAGGTATTAGCAGTTAGGTATTAGGTCCATCGCAGATGCTCCGCAGTGCGATGTGATGGTGCGATGAGCTAATACCTAACACCTAAGACCTAATACCTTCTCAGCGCTGCGCCTGCTGCTTGCGGATTCTCGCCCAGGTATCGCGCAGGGTGACGATGCGGTTGAAAACCGGCGCGTCGTGGGTCGAGTCGATATCCGGCGCGAAATAGCCGAGCCGCTCGAACTGGACCTGTTCACCGGGCGCATATGCCGCGAGGCTCGGCTCGAGCTTGCAGCCCGGCCGGACCTCGAGCGAATTCGGGTTGAGGTCATCGACAAAATCACCATCGGCACCGGGGACTTCGACCTCGAAGAGATGGTCATAGAGCCGGACTTCAGCATCCACGGCGGCGGCGGCGGAGACCCAGTGGAGCGTCGCCTTGACCTTGCGGCCATCGGGTGCATCCCCACCCTTGGTCGCTGGATCGTAGGTGCAGCGGAGCTCGACGACCTCGCCGTCGTCGTTCTTCACAACCTCGTTGCAGGTGATGAAATAGGCGTAGCGCAGCCGGACTTCTCGCCCGGGGGAGAGGCGGTAGAACTTCTTTGGCGGATCCTCCATGAAGTCGCCGCGTTCGATATAGAGCTCCCGGCCGAAGGGGACCATCCGCGTGCCGGCGTCGGGGTCCTCGGGGCTGTTGATGGCCTCGAGTTCTTCGTTCTCACCCTTGGGATAATTGGTGATGACGACCTTGAGAGGATCGAGCACCGCCATGCGTCGTTGGGCGTCGAAATTGAGAATCTCGCGGATGCAGTGTTCGAAGAGGGCGTAGTCGACAACGCTATCGCGCTTGGCGAGACCGACCTTGTCGATGAGGTTGCGGATCGCCGCCGGAGGAACGCCGCGGCGGCGGATCCCCGACAGGGTCGGCATCCTGGGATCGTCCCAACCATCGACATAGCCCTCCGTGACCAGGCGGAGCAACTTGCGTTTCGACAGCACGGTGGAGCTGAGGTTGAGCCGGGCGAATTCGATCTGCCGCGGCGCCGACGGCACCGAGAGGTGCTCGATCAACCAATCGTAGAGCGGCCGGTGGTCTTCGAATTCGAGGGTGCACAGGGAGTGGGTGATGTGTTCGATGGCATCCGACTGGCCGTGGGCGAAATCATAGGTCGGGTAGATGCACCAGGCATCGCCGGTGCGTGGGTGATCGGCATGGAGGATGCGGTAGATCACCGGATCCCGGAGGTTGATGTTGCCCGAGGCCATGTCGATCTTGGCCCGCAGCACCCGTTCGCCATCGGGAAACTCACCGGCGCGCATCCGCCGGAACAAATCGAGGTTCTCATCTACCGGGCGATCACGAAACGGGCTCGGTCGGCCGGGCTCGGTCAGGGTCCCGCGGTAGGCGCGGATTTCCTCCGCCGAAAGATCGTCGACATAGGCGTCGCCGTTGGTGATGAGTTCCACGGCCCAGTCATAGAGCCGCTCGAAGTAGTCAGATGTGAAGAAAAGATCCTCACCCCAGTCGAAACCGAGCCAGCGGACATCCCTCTCGATGGACTCGATGTACTCCATCTCCTCCTTCGTGGGGTTGGTGTCGTCGAACCGAAGGTGGCAGCGACCGCCGGTCTCGGCGGCGATTCCGAAATTCAGGCAGATCGACTTGGAGTGGCCGATGTGGAGATAGCCGTTGGGTTCGGGTGGAAAACGCGTGATGGTGCCCTGGTGTTTTCCCGAGGACAGGTCGTCGCGGATGATGTCGCGGATGAAGTCCGATGACTCCTTGGGGGTGTCGTTGTTCATGATTTTCCCATCAGGCTTTCATGGTCCGCAGCACCTCGATGGCGCCTCGCAGACGCCATCTGCTGATCTCCTTGCCGAGAACCGCCATGGTGTCAAACAGGGGAGGCGTGGCCTTCCGCCCGGTGAGGGCGATCCGAATGGGCATGAAGAGTTCCTTGGGTTTGAGGTCGTTGGCCTCGCAGAAACCGCGCAGCGCCTCTTCGATGTTCTCCACCGACCAGTCGAGGATGGGATCGAGGGCGTCCTCGAGCAGCAGCCGGAAGATTTTCGCCGTCTGGGGCGGCGTACGATCCCGCATCACCATCTTGGCCTTGGCGGCGTCGTCATAGTCGACATCGCCCGTGAAGAAAAAATCCGCGTATGAAAAGAAATCGGCGAGGGTCTCGATGCGCTCGTGGGCCAGCGGCAGGACCTCGAGGAGATAGTCATCGCTGAGTTGCTCTGCGCGCAATCGCCCGAGAAGCTCCCTCGGTTCGAGATCGCGGATGTGCTTGCCGTTGAGCCACGTCAGCTTGGTCAGATCGAAAACCGGGCCGCCGAGGCTGATGTCCTCCAGCCGGAAGGCTTCGACAAACTCCTGAAGCGAGAACTCCTCACGCTCGTCGGGCATGGCCCAGCCCATGAGGGCGAGGTAGTTGAGCATAGCCTCCGGCAGATATCCGGCACGGCGAAAATAGTTCAGGCTCACCGGGTTCTTGCGTTTCGAAATCTTCGACTTGTCGGCGTTTCGCAGCAGCGGCAGATGGCAGAAGACCGGAAGCTCCCAGCCGAACGCCCGGTAGAGCTGGACGTGTTTGGGCAGCGACGAGATCCACTCCTCGGCGCGGATGACGTGGGTGATCTCCATGAGGTGGTCATCGACGACATTGGCGAGGTGGTAGGTTGGGTAGCCGTCCGATTTGACGAGGACCTGGTCATCGATCTGCACCGCTTCGAAGCTCACCTCGCCGCGGAGCAGGTCATCGACAACGATCTCGCCCTCGATGGGCATGGCAAGCCGGATGACGTGGGCCTCGCCCGCCGCCCGCCGCTCGGCCGCCTCTTTCGGGTCGATGGACCGGCAGTGGCCGTCATAACCGAACCGCCCCTTGGCCGCCTTCTGTTCGGCGCGGAGCTCATCGAGCCGCTCCCGGGTGCAGAAGCATGGGTAGGCGTGACCGCTCCCAACCAGCATCTCGGCGTGCTCGGTGTAGATTTCCGAGCGCTCGCTCTGGCGATAAGGCCCGTACGGGCCACCCACATCCGGGCCCTCGTCCCAGTCGAGACCGAGCCAGCGCAAAGCGTCGAAGATCATCGCCTCGCTTTCGGGTGTGCTGCGCTGCCGGTCGGTGTCTTCGATGCGCAGGACGAACTGGCCGCCGCTCTGGCGAGCCAAGGCGTAGTTGAAGAGCGCAACGTAGGCGGTGCCCACATGGGGATCGCCGGTGGGGCTCGGAGCGATTCGGGTTCTCACAACTTTGGCCACAATGTTCCTCGGTTCCTCATATTGCCATTGTTACAAAGAAACGCCGCCTCAACAGGCGGCGGGGGATTTCGTTGGCGGAGAGGGCGGGATTCGAACCCGCGGTCCAGGTTGCCCCGGACAACTGCTTAGCAGGCAGCCCTGTTCAACCACTCCAGCACCTCTCCGGCCGGGAGGGGTATTGTACGCACAGTCCCCACGACTGTAAAGAGAGCTGCTCTCATCCGTACCCGTACCCGTGCCCGTGCCCGTGCCCGTGCCCGATGTTGTAGCGGTTGCGTCCGTGGCAGCGGCCGCGGAACGGATACGGATACGGATACGGATACGGACGCCCGATTCTTTCAGCCCCAGCCTTCTGGGCCGCTTGCGGCGACCCAGCGTCGCATGAGCAGCGTGGTCACTCGAGGGTGGATTGAAAGGGCTGCGACCACGCTGCTCATGCGCCGGCGGCCTCCTTCTGAGCTTGAGCAGAAGACTTGAACGCGCCTCCCGAGGGAGCCCGGTCGGCATTTGTGCGGGATGCGCCGCATTGCCGGGAGGTCGTGCTAGCACAAATGCGGACCCGGCACGCCCGGTGTGGCGCGTTCTCTTGATGCCCTGCTATGACCCTCGATCACTCTCGAGTAGAATCACCACGCGCGCTTTTGCGCGCGATCGGAGGGATGGCCGAGTGGTCGAAGGCGCTGGTCTTGAAAACCAGTGAGGTGCAAGCCTCCGTGGGTTCGAATCCCACTCCCTCCGCCAAAAGACCCCGCAGATCAGAGATCTGCGGGGTCTTTTGCCACGGCGGAGCTCGGAGAGCGAAGCCGGGCAGACCGTCTCGGTGCAATCACCATTCAATAGCGCCGTCCTGGCCTCTAATCTACCGATAGCGCCACCAACTCCACCGGCACGGGAGGTCCAGAGTACAAATAGGCTGCCCCTGTACCGTATCCGAGAGAATCATCAAAATCTTCGCCCACCAGGAGACGGTCACCGTCATCGGACATGTGGACAGCGTTCCCAAAGTAATCATCAGGTTCATACATTCGGTGATTCTCAGCAAACTCCCACAAGGAAAGACCGAATATGCGAATTCGGTTTCGGCTGCGGCTGCGGCTCGCAAGCCCAATCTTCAACCCCGGCCTTCTGGGACGCCCCGGGCGTCCCAGCGTCGCACGGGCAGCGTGGTCGATCGGGGTAGATTGGAAGGGCGGCGACCACGCTGCCCGCGCGAGCGGCGGCCTCCTTCCGAGCCGGGACAGCCGGTAATCAGCGTCGTACCCGTGGAGTGCCCGGTCCCCATTTGTGCAGGAGGCTCCGCGTTTCCGGGAAACCTTTCCAGCACAAATACGGACCCGGCACGTCCCGGTGTGGCGGTGTTTCTCGTAACCTGTTGCGGCCAAGGGGTCTCGGTCATGCCAGGAGATCGTCGAGCTTCACCCCGCCTCGATGACCCGCTACTTCATCACCGAAGTCAAGGCCGAGATCGACTTCGTGCCCGGCGACGACGGCCGCGCCGGGGAGCTTGTGCTGTACCAGGGAGGCCGGGAGCTGAAGGCCGCGCGCGTCGACTGAGAGTGTCCAACGGGGTCACCGGTCGTTTTGGCGGCTGAGAGGTGTCCGGAGCGGCTGGATGGTCGTTTCAGCGGTTGAACGGCACTGCGCCACTGCATAGAATTTCGATGGAATCTGCGTCTCCGCGTCTCTGCGATGAACTGCGATGATGCGATGACTTCGTGACCGCTTGGCGCGTCCGACGCGCCACCGCGATTCGTCCGACGAATCGCCCACACACACTACAAACTCCCCTTGATCTCAGGCAGCCCACCGACGCCCTTGAGCTCGATCATGATCCGGAAATCACGGGTCGGATAGAGCCCGATCTTGAGATCGCGGTACTCGGCGGAGACGGCCCAGCAGCCGCCCTTCCAACCGACCTGATAGCGCTGCTGCTGGATCTCCTTTTGCTCGACGTCGTAGGCGATGTGAAGCGCGGCGGTGACCGGAAAACCCGGCTTCATGAAGTTGATCAGGGTCCGCACCTGGGATGAAACCCGTTCGCCGGAGATCGGGTTGAAACCCGCGTACCAGGTCAGGTTGAGCGACCCGAGTCCGCTCCGCGCCAGTCCGGTCAGGGAGGTGGAGGTGATGTTCCGGTTGAGCCAATCGTAGCTCGCACGAGCATCGAGGCCGGTGCCGGGACTTGGAGTCACACGCAGGGAGGCCGTCATCGGTCCCCAACCGCTCGTCGTTCCCTCGGGCCCGATGGTGAGGGGTCTCGAAAACGACAAATCCTGGAAGAGCTCGAAGGAACCGAGTTCAACCGAGCTCAGGCTCTTTGCCGAGCGACCGAAGAGTCGATTCGCCAGCGACAACCTGACCCGGTTGTCCAGCGGGGTGCTGTCAACCTCGTCGGCGATGGGGATCTGCAGCTCGTTGGCAATCCCGAGGCCTTCGAGGTAGGCGTACTCGATCCGCGGCTCGATGAGATGTTTGAATTTCGAAAAGCCCCACCGGCCCTTGTTAAAGACCCGCGAAATGGACGGTCCGCCGATATCGACCCCGGCGGCGACAAAGGCTCGATCGATGGGCTCGTAGACATACTCGTCGACCCTCAGGTTCTCGTCCAAGGAGTAGCGCGCCGTGTAGTAGGTGTAGCGGGCACCTATCCTCGGCGTCACGGTGAGCCACGGAGGTCCAGGCAGGGTGTAGTTGAGGGTCGGGAAGACATCTCCGCGCCAGTAGGTGCCGACCAGATCGTTGCCCTTGTCGATATCGAAGAGGTTGATCGACGAAACCATGTTCCAGTAGACATCGCTGTTGAATAGTCGGGTAGAGCGAACCCTCAGCTCGGCTTCGGGCAACCGCGCGAGCGTGGTGTCGACGTTGGTCAGAAAGGTGGTCCGGTGGTCCGCACTGAGGTTGAGAGAGTATGGACCCCAACTCTGGGTGAGAAAGAGATACGAGTAGACATCGCGTCTCGTGTTGGCCTCGAAGGTCCGGTCGAAGTCCTGGAAGAAATCCGGATCCGAGAGATTCTCGATCTGCGCCTGGAGGCGAAAACCGAAGACATCGGCCTGATCGTAGTGTCCGTTGACCCGCCACTGCCACTCGGCGTTTGCCTTGTCGTAGATGGCGTAGAGGTCGAGCAACCCGGCGCCGTCCTGGAACGGCGCCCACCGGATTTCGTTGCCGATGCCATAGAAACCCTCGGAAAAATACTCGAATGCGAAGGTCGTGTCCCAACTCCGGCCGAGGGGGAAGTAGACCGGCAGACCGATGTAGGCGCCGAGGCGGTCGGAATATCCAAATCCCGGCATCAGAAGACCCGGAGATCGTTCCTTCTTGATCGGCCACACCATGTAGGGCAGGTAGAACACCGGGGCGCCCTGAATCTTGACGGTCGAGCTGGTGAACTTGCCATAGCCCTCGATCTCGAGCAGCGCCTTTTTGAGGTGGAAACTCCATGGCGGGTGCTTTGTGTCGTCCTCACAGGTTGTAAAGACCGCCTTGTCGACCCGGTAACGGGTTTCGTCGAGCTTTTCGATGGAGCGGCCGGAAAAGGTGTACATGGGCGACACGAATCCCGTGGCGTTCAGAAACAGCCCGGTCTTGGTCCGGAGGTTGTAATGCAGCTCATCGGCGGTGAAGCGGCTCGGTCCCTGGTCGACGATGACCTTGCCCCGAGCCACGAGATCCATGGTCAACCCGTTGTAGAGCACTTCGTCGCAGGCGAGGATGACATCCTGATAGTAGATCTTGACGTTGCCCGTCCACAGACAGAGTTCGTTTTCCTCCTGGCAGTCCTGCTGATCAGCCGTCATCCGAAGGGCGCCGTCCTGGACCGGTTTGGGCTCGGTCGCAGGCTCCTGCGCCCAACCACCACCGGCGGTCAAGACCGCCACGGCCAGGATGGCGAGCGTGCGTTTCATGACGTCCAGCATCCGCGTCGGTTGCCCATGCGAAAGCCCAACCGGCGGCCCGGTTCGGTCAAGAACACAATCAACGGTTGGCTGTCCACGTACTCCTCTCCGGTCGTAACCGGCCCGCACGCTCTCCTTTGAAATCCGCGGATCGTGAGAGCAGGACACGAAACTCAGGTCATTGTAGTCGGTGCCCGTACAATGGGCCCATGCGCTTCCTCGGAATCGATCCCGGCGGCAAACGCCTCGGTCTCGCATTGGGTGATGATCTTACCGGTTTTGCGACCCCGTTGGAGGTCGTCAGGTACCAGGGCTCTCCCGAGGCGGCGCGACTCATCGCCGAGGCCATGGACGAATACGGTGCCGAGATCGCGGTCATCGGTCTCCCGACGGCGGTCGATGGTTCTCATACCCCGGCCTGCGCGAGATCTCTCTCATTGGCTCAGGCGCTCGCGGATCTCGGCATTGAAACCGCGCTGCAGCCGGAATTCTTGACCACGAACGAGGCGCGGCGGCGGGCGAAATCGTCAAACCGTCGACCCGGTCAGCCGGTCGATGACATCGCCGCCCAGGTGATTCTCGAGGAATTTCTCGCTTCTCGACCGGGACAGGACGGATCCCGGTGAAGCTCCGAACCGTTGCCGTACTCTTCGCGATGTCGGTTGTCACCGCTCTTGCGGCCGTCGGCGGATCGGCTTTCTGGTTTTGGTCACAGCTTTATCAATACCGCAGCCCGAGCGCTGTCGAACTCGCGATCCCCGAAGGCCTTACGGGCCGTGAAGTGCTCACGATCCTCAACAACCACGAACTTCTCCCCTCGACCCTTGCCGGCCGGCTCTACCTCCGATTTGCGGCTGAAGGTCGATCGATGCGCTTTGGGCGTTATCGAGTCGACGCCGCGAGCCGGCCGGTGGATGTCCTCGATCGTCTTCTCGACGGTCGGGTCGAAATGATCTCGGTGACGGTGGTGGAGGGATCTGATCTCTCGATCGTGGCAACCCAGATGGCCGCCGCCGGGATCGGCAGCGCAGCCGAGTGGCTCGACATCGCCGGACGAGTCGATTGGATCGAGGATCTTGCTCCTGAAGCGCCCTCGCTCGAGGGATTTTTGTTTCCGGATACCTATCAGTTTGCCGAGGGTATCGGGGTAGAAGCGGCCGCCCGGCATCTCGTGGATCGATTCCGCTCGGTGTGGTCGGACGAAGTCTCCCGGGGTCCGGAGCCATGGGGAGGGGTCTTTGATGTCGTGATCCTCGCTTCGTTGGTCGAAGCCGAGACCGCATTGGCCCTGGAACGCGGCCGGGTCGCCGGGGTCTATCTCAACCGGCTGCGCCGCGGGATGCTCCTCCAATGCGATCCCACGGTGGTCTTTGCTCTCAAACGCCGGGACGAGTGGACGGGCCGCCTGCTCCGGATTCACTGGGGCGTGGACGACCCGTACAACACCTATCGTTTCCCCGGTCTGCCGCCGGGGCCCATCAACTCTCCTGGCCGCGAGGCCATCCGGGCCGCCATATCGCCTGACGAACACAACTATCTCTACTTCGTGGCGTCGCCGGACGGCGGCCACGCCTTCTCGCGGACTCTGACCGAGCACAACCAGGCGGTGGCGCGGTGGCAGCGCTCCCGCCGTTGACCCAAGACCGATCCCCGGTGTAGGGTGGAGGATGGAGGGCAAATGGCTGAACCCTACGACGTTTTCGGCGCCTGCATTTTGCTCAAAGAGGTTTTCGAGGACGATCTCGGTCATCTGTTCAGAGCTGGGACCATCGCGAACGAGGCCCTTGATCGCTCGATCTGGCTGCGGGTCCTCGATGGACCTGGTCTTCCTACCGAAGCGATCATCGCCTCGTTCGAAGAAGCCCGGGCCATCGCCGAGGCCATCCGCGGGGCCCAGCTTCCAGCACATCCGGTCTTTCTCGACGTCGACGGTACGCCCGGCCTCGGTTGCGACTACGTACCAGGACAACCGCTGAACCGGATGTTGTCGCGGGCTCGAGACGAGGCCTTTCCGCTCCAACCGGACAACGCCTTGTTGATCGTCGAAAAGCTTGCCCTAGCTCTGACCACCGGAGCGTCGATTTCGGTCTCCGGAAGCCCCTTGGCGCACGGGTTTCTTCACCCGGGTCTGATCTACCTGAGCAACGACGGTGAAGCACTGGTCACGGGCTTTGGTGTCGGTCCGACCCTCCTGGATGCTCTCGACGATCCGGATGTGACCCCGGGTGCAAGGGCCTATCTGGCACCCGAGGCGCTCGCAGATCGCATGCCTTCGCTGCAAGCCGATGTCTACTCCCTCGGGGCGATTCTCTTTCACCTGCTCACCGGAACCGCCCTCCCGGTGAATCCGGACGAGCGCTCTGCCGCGCTGCAGGCAGCACACGTGGCCTGGGACGGAGAGGGTCTCGCGGATGACATCCGCACCATTTTGAACCGCGCTCTCGCGTCGGCTCCCGCCGATCGTTTTGCATCCGCCGACGAGTTCCGAACCGAACTCGACCAGCTCATCTATGGCGGCGCCTATTCACCCACCACCTTCAATCTCGCCCTCTTCATGGACCGCCTCTTCAGAACGGAGATCGAAGAAGACGAGTTGACCCTGAAACACGAGGCGGAGATTGACGTTCGGCCGTACATCAAAGTCGAGCCCGAGAGACCCGAACCGTCGCTCGAGCCGGCAGACGTCGACGTCGTGGATCTGAAACAAACCCCTGAAGCGGTACCTCCAGTCAGCAGCGGCGGTGGCAAGAAGCTCCTTTGGGGGACCCTCGGCGGCGCCGCGGTCATCGCCGTGGTCGCCGGTGTTTTCTGGCTTGGTCGTGGAACCGGACCGCAACAGCCGCCGCCGGAGCCGACGCCGACGGCCGCCGAGATCGCCGCCAGCAGGCAGGCACAGGACGATCGGCTTCGGGAACTGACCCAGGCCATGGTCGCGGAAATGATGGCCGAGCGCGAGGAGGAGATCCGACAGGAGCTCATTGCCCGCCAGACCAGGATCGTTGAACTTCAGCGGCGTCTGCAGCAGAGTGAAACCCGGGCAGCCAAGGGCACGGCGGCTGCGGCCAGCGAGGCCGAAACCCAAAAGAAACTCATGGCCGAGATCGAAGAGCAGGAAAGAGCTCAGCGCGAACAAGAGGATGCGCTGGAGACCGAGCGCCAGGAGGCGATAAACGAAGCGGCCCAAAAGGCGTCCGCTGAAGACGTCGCGATCGGCGGGAGCGTCGAAACGGTTGACGATTCCGTTGTTGCCACCCAGGACGAAAACCAGGTTCAGGCCGCTGAAGGCGCGGCAGCCACGCCGCCCCCAATTCCGACCACGGCACCGGCTCGACCGACCGCCGCACCGAGCAGGGCTCCGGTCAAATACGGCGATTTCGTCAAGCCCAAGGATGTGGACGCCCTTCCGGTTGTGGTGAAGAGTCAGGCTTTGGACTGGCCCAGAAACGCCCTCCGTTCGAAACGCAAGGGAGTGGTCGTCATTCAACTGACGGTCGACCCGCGAGGTGGGGTCGACGAGGTCGTCGTCCTGCGTGCAGACCACACCGGCTGGGGCATTCCGGAGGTCGCCATCGAAGCTGCGTCAGGCTACCGCTACAAACCCGGCACCAAGGATGGCGTGGCCATCTCGACTCACGCATTCATCACCTGGCGTTACGATTTCACCTTGGAGTGACGAAGGTGTTCGGAAAATGAACGAGGCCGAGCGTGGTGCTCGGCCTCGTCGGTCAATACCTACAACTTACCCGCAGCGCACCCTTTCAGAACTCTCTGGGCGGGCGACCCGGGCCGGTTGCGCGCTTACTTCTCGACGCGCTCGCGAAGGGTCTTGCCAGGCTTGAAGTGAACGTACTTCTTTGCCTTGATGGTGATGGTGTCACCGGTGGCCGGGTTACGGCCCTGGCGCTCACCACGGCTCTTGGTGGCAAAGGTCCCAAAGCCGGGAATCGTCACTTTCTCGCCCGCGTCCAGGGCGGTGGCGATGATTCCTTTTCGGGGCTGGGCCGAGAACATCACATCGACGATATCCGCAGCTTTGCCCTGGCTCAGGCCGGTTTTCTTCGCAAGCTTCAGTGCCATCTCGGTCTTATTCATTCAATCCTCCGAACGCAAATTTAAATCTATAGTGGATGCTAAAAACGCAACTGTCAAGGGCAAATCGAGGGTATTACACGAACTTGAAATTCTTGCGTTCGGTCTCGTGCCGCGATAGCGTGAGCTTTAGGGGGTGAGTATGGATCTCAGACTCGGTGGCAAACGCGCGCTCGTGACAGGTTCATCCAGAGGCATCGGTCGAGCCATCGCGCTCTCCTTGGCGGACCTCAAAGTCGATGTCGCCATCAACTATCTTCGCGGCCGAGATCGCGCCGAAGCGACCGTGAGGGAGATCGAAGAACGCGGGGTTCGCTGTCTCCTCGTCAAGGGAAACGTGGCGAATCCGGACCACGTCGAGCGGATCTTCTCCACCATCGATTCCGAATGGGGCGGTCTCGAAATGGTGATTTCCAACGCCGCTTCGGGCGTATTGAAATCCGCTAAAGAGCTGACAATGCACCACTTCGACTGGGCCATGCATATCAACGCCGCCGCAATGCTGCCCCTCGTCCAGAACTTCATCAAGCTCGATTCCAACGGTGAGAAGACCATGGTCGCCGTGTCGTCGCTCGGTGCGGTTCGCGCCATTCCTAACTACACCGCGGTCGGCGCATCTAAAGCCGCCCTCGAATCTATGGTGCGCCACCTCGCCGCCGAACTCGCACCCGAGGGAATCCGGATCAACGCCGTGTCCGCGGGTACCGTCGACACCGATGCGCTGCTCCATTTCCCCAATCGTGCAGAGCTGCTCGAGGCCGCCCGCCAAAGAACACCGGCCGGTCGTCTGCTGAGTCCGCAGGATGTCGCCAATACCGTGATTTATCTCTGCACCGAGTATTCTTCGATGATCCATGGTCAGACGCTCATCGTCGATGGCGGGTACTCGATCCTGGCATAAGTGACCCGGGTCACACGGGGCGGAGTCCGTATCCGTGGCCGAATCCGTATCCGTTTCCGTTTCCGAACACGCGATCCCTCAACGCACGTGACGAGTTCTCCGGAGCCACCCGTTGCATTGATCGGCTTCGACGATTCACCTTCGCCTCAGACCCTCACCGCCGAACAATGCAACAAATGGCACCACGTCATACGTTCCGGAGCCATGACCGATGCCGCTGCTACGGTCGCTGCCACGGTCCCTGCCATGGCATGGTCACTCCGGGTTGTTCTTGAGCCGACGAATAGCCGTTGGGATGGGGAAAGTGCATGAACAACCCGAAGGTGACCATGCATAGAATGCAGCGACGATCCGAATTCGACGTCCTCGAAAATGCGACTTCCGCAGCTGGCATCGCGATCTCCCTTGTGATGCGGGTACCCGCTCCACTCAAATCCATCGCCGATCAGGTGATCCGATCCGCGTCGCGAGAGGGGCTCGAGTTCTTCTAGGCAATACCTGCGTGATCGGGTGTTGGTTGGGTCCAGCGCCCCGCGCATCCGGAGTCGTGACCGAAGAACCTCGCGACTTCCCAATCCTCAGCAGGGTTGAGTCCGCAGCCGTATGCGAGACCGAATCCGTGGCCGCATCCGGTCCCGTGGCCGAGACCGAGGTCGATTTCGTGGCGGTATCCGTAGGCTAATCCGAGGCCGCCTCTCCGTGCGGAAGACCCATCACCCCAGCAGCGGCTTCAAATACCTCCCGGTGTGGGAAGCCTCGCAGGCGGCGACCATTTCCGGGGTTCCCTCGACGACGACCTCGCCGCCGCCGTCTCCGCCTTCGGGTCCGAGATCGACGATCCAATCGGCGGTCTTGATGACATCGAGGTTGTGCTCGATGACGATGATCGTGTTGCCGCGATCGACGAGCGCGTGGAGCACCGCGAGGAGCTTTCTCACATCATCAAAGTGGAGACCGGTGGTCGGTTCGTCGAGAAGGTAGAGGGTCTTGCCCGTGGCGCGTTTGGCGAGCTCTCGAGATAACTTGATCCGCTGGGCTTCGCCACCCGACAGGGTCGTGGCCGGTTGGCCGAGGTGGAGGTAGTCGAGACCGACGGAAACCAGGGTGTCGAGCACCCGGACGATCTTGGGCACCGAGGCGAAGAGTTCTTGCGCCTGACGGACAGTGAGATCGAGGACCTGGGCGATGTCGAGGCCCTTGTAGTGGACCTCGAGGGTCTCCCGGTTGTAGCGCCGGCCCCGGCAGACATCGCAGGTGACAAAGACATCGGGCAGAAAGTGCATTTCGATGCGAATCTGACCCGCGCCCTGACAGGCCTCACAACGGCCCCCCTTGACGTTGAACGAGAACCGTCCCGGTTTGTAACCTCGCGCTCGGGCGTCGGTGGTCGCTGCAAAGAGCGTCCGGATGGGGTCGAAGACCTTGGTGTAGGTGGCGGGGTTGGAGCGCGGTGTCCGGCCGATCGGCGACTGATCGATGGCGATCACCTTGTCGAGATGCTCGTGCCCACTCACTCCCCGGTGCCGACCGGGCCGAGTCAGGGAACCGAGGATCTGCCGCGACACCGCCTTGTGCAGCACTTCGTTGACCAGAGTTGACTTTCCAGATCCGGAGACCCCGGTCACACAGACGAGCCGACCGAGTGGAAAGTGGACGTTGATGTCTTTCAGGTTGTGCTCTTCGGCGCCGAGAACAACGAGGCGATCGCCGTTGCCGTTGGCGCGCACCTGGGGCACCGGGATGCACTGGCGACCGCTCAGGTAGGCGCCGGTCAGCGAGGCCTCGGACTCGACGATGGCGTCGGGTGGCCCGGCGGCGACGACCTCACCACCGAGTCGACCGGCGCCGGGTCCGAGATCGATGACCCAGTCGGCATCGCGGATGGTCTCCTCGTCGTGCTCCACCACGACCACGGTGTTGCCGAGATCCCGCATCCCCTTGAGGGTGTCGAGCAACTTCCGATTGTCGCGTTGGTGGAGACCGATGGACGGTTCGTCGAGAACGTAGAGCACCCCCATGAGTTTTGACCCGACCTGGGTGGCCAGTCGGATCCGCTGGCTCTCGCCGCCGGAAAGACTCCCAGCCATACGGTCGAGGGTGAGATAGTCGAGTCCAACCGAGACCAGGAAACCCAGACGGTCACGCACCTCGCGGAGCACCTTGGTGGCGATCTGGGCATCGCGGTCGTTGAGGGAGAGGCCGTCGAACCACTCCATGGCATGACGGACCGACAACGCCGAGATCTCGGCGAGGCTGGCCTCGGCGACCTTCACCGCGAGACTCTCGGGCCGCAGTCGCGCACCATGGCAGGTGTGACAAGGCGCAAAAGACATATAACGCTCGAGTTCCCGTCTGATCTGCTCTGAGGAGGTCTCTTTGTAACGCCGTTCAAGGCGCGGAACGACCCCCTCGAATCGGTCACGAAAACGATAGGCGCCCTTGCGCCCCTCCCAGACAAAATCGTGTTCCTCCGACGATCCGAACATGATCAGCTCACGGATCTCCTCCGGCAACTGCCGCCACCTGGTTTGGAGATCAAATCCAAGGTGGTCGCCGAGTTGTACAAGCTGGCGCCCGACCCAGGACCCCGGCCCTTGACCGACCGTGGCCAGACAGCCCGCGGAGAGGGTCCGGTCGGGATCGAGGACGAGCTTCTCGGGATCGACCTCACGCAGGAAACCGAGTCCCGAGCACGCCGGGCAAGCACCCTGCGGCGAATTGAAGCTGAAAAGTCGTGGTGAGACCTCACTCAGGGAGTAACCGCAACTCGGACACGAATGGCGCGACGACAAAACGAGATCTTCACCACCGGTGAGCGCCACCCGAACCAGTCCCTCACCGACCCTGAGGGCGGTTTCAAGAGAGTCGGCGAGCCGGGAAGCCACCCCGTCACGGACACTCAACCGATCGACCACAACCTCGACGGTGTGCCGGCGATTCTTGTCCAACTCGGGGGGCGCGGCCGCATCGATGAGTTCACCGTCGACCCGGGCGCGGACAAAACCCTCGCGGACCATCTGGCTGAAGAGCTTGCGGTGTTCGCCCTTGCGCTCCTCGACCAGCGGTGCGATCAGCATGAACCGTGTGCCTTCGCCGAGGGCCGTGAGTTGGTCGACCATCTGTTCCACGGTCTGCGGTTCGATGGGGATCTCACAATCGGGACAGAACGGCACCCCGATAGAGGCCCACAGGAGGCGCAGATAGTCGTGGATCTCGGTCACCGTCCCCACCGTCGAGCGCGGGTTGCGCGAGGTGGTTTTCTGTTCGATGGAGATCGCCGGCGACAGACCCTCGATGGTGTCGACATCCGGTTTCTCCATCTGATCGAGGAACTGTCGCGCATAGGCCGACAGCGACTCGACATATCGCCGCTGGCCTTCGGCAAAAAGCGTGTCGAATGCGAGCGACGATTTGCCCGATCCCGAGACACCGGTGATCACCACCAGCCGATCACGGGGAATGGTGACGTTGACGTTGGCGAGGTTGTGCTCTCGGGCGCCTCGGATCACGATGTCGTCACGCATCAGTCGCCCGTCGCAGTTCGGTCGCGGAGTTGTCTGGCCATTGCTTACCCTCATTCGCTCTTCGGACATCCATGAGAACACACGGGGCATCGATCCCGTTCCCGGCGCGAATCGGGTCCGGCCCGGTTGATGTTTTTACGTCTTGATTATACCACTCACCGGCACGGGGATGATCTAGATGCGGTCCTTGACAGCCTGCTCCGCCTCCCGGTCCAGGGTTCGCTGACGAAGTGTTTCGCGCTTGTCATGGAGCTGCTTGCCCTTCGCCAGCGCGATCTCGACCTTGATCCAGTTACCGATGAGGACCACCGCAGTCGGGATCACGGCCAACCCCTTTTCCTGGACCTTCGAGGCGAGACGCTCAATCTGACGTTTGTGCATCAGCAACCGCCGCGGGCGGCGGGCTTCGTGGCTCGCATACCCACCGTGCTCATATGGACCGATATGACAACCCATGAGGACTGCCTCTCCGCGGGCAAAATGGACGTGGGCATCAGTGAGATTGACCCTGCCGTCCCTGATCGCCTTGACCTCGGTGCCGCGCAACTCGATCCCGGCGACTTCGTGCTCGAGAAAGTGATAGAGGTGACGGGCACGGCGATTCTGAGCGATGATGCGACGCTGATCGTTCATGCGACCACCTTGGTGATGGCTTCGACCACCGCCGGATCGAATTGATGTCCAGCCGCTCGCTCCAGGATCGCCAGGGCTCTTTCCTGGCTCACCGCCGGTCGGTAGCTGTTGGCCGCGGTAAACAGATCGAAAACCTCGGCTACGTGGACGATGCGCGCAAGCACCGGAATCGCGGTGTTCGCCAATCGGTCAGGGTAGCCGTTGCCGTCCCACCGTTCGTGGTGGTGGCGCACCGCATCGGCGATCTCGTCAAAGCCCTCGACCCGAACAATGCGGTCGCCGACCTCGACGTGCATGCGATAGGTACGGCGATCCTCGGGACCCGGCGTCGGATGCATATAGAGTCGGTCGTAATCGAGCTCCCGCATCCCGACATCGTGAAGCAGGCCCGCCAGCGCCGCCAGTTCCATGGTCGACTCATCGAACTCGAGCTCGCGCGCCATGGACCAGCACAGACGTGACACGCCGAGGGAGTGCGCCACGAGTTCAGGGTAGCGGCGGTCGCCCGGTTGCAGCAGCCGTCGAGCCAGCCCCCGCCGGGCGATGCGGAGACAGAACCGCTCCCGAGCCCCGGCGATACGGATTCCAAGGCGTTCGACGGCCTCCCTGGCCACCGCCGGCTCGGCATCGGCGATGACTGAAGCCACGAGACAACTGCCGGCCACACGAAGCAGGACCGAAGATCCGATCACGGGATTCCGAATAGAACCCGAAGCACCAGCTGCACGATGGATCTCGGATTTCCAGGTCTCGCGCGGCGGCACCGGGACCGACTCCTCATTCATCGCGCCCACCTGGTGTTTGATGAGTGGATCGAGCTCGATGGCGGGGGAACCGCTCCGTTGGTGAACCAGCGTCGCGCCGGCGGTTTGACTTGCGATACTCAGCGCGATCGCCTGGACGCGTGGATCAGCGAGCCCGTCGACCGCGGCGGCGTTGATTTCGTCAAAACCCGGCTCGTCGAGAAGCGCCCGCGGTCCATCGTCCGGATCGGCCGGGACCTCGACTACTTTCGCCGCCACGGCAACGGTTTCCTCAACCCCGGGTTCACCGGCTTCCCGATCCTGCTCGGTGTCTTTGACCAACCGGGTCAGACCGGCCGCAATCGAGCGAGAAAGATCGAGGTCGCCCGCGACAAAGGGCCGCTGCCCCCCTTTGTCCCGAACATCGACAAAGCCGATGTGGTCGGCCCCGCTGATGACCGGGACCAGCATCAGCCGGGTGGTTCCCGAATCGGCGAGATAGCCCGCCAGCTCACCGACCTCGCTGGGATCGTTGTAGAACCTGGGGTCCTTTCCAAAGGCCCGCACCATTCGCACCAGCGGGTGATCATCGGCAAACGACTCCGACAATCGGTCCCGACGCCCAAAGCCGTACTGCGTCGCAAGAGACCAGCCCCCTCCCGATGACTTCAGGTAGAGGGCGGCCTTGGTGGCATGGACATCTCCCATAAAACGATACAGGACTTCTTTGAAGGCCCGTTCCGTATCCGGTGTCCAGGATGAATGCTGCGCCGTCATGACCTCTCCTCGGTCGGTTTCCAATTCTCTACTTTAGTCCACTCCACAGCAATTGGGGTGCTTTTCCAACTCCTCCCGGTGGTAGAATCGGCCCATCATGCCTTTCGTCCTCATACTCCTGCTCGCAACCGGAGTCGCCCTGCCCGACCCTGTAGCCCTCGAAGTCACCCGGGATCCGGCGACGGTCGAGATCCGCTTTCAGCTGGTGGAGTCTTTGCCGGAAGAGATTTCAGATGCACTCACATCGGGCGCCGAGGTTCGTCTGACCTATCCGCTTCGGGTCAGAGCCAAACGACGGGGATGGTGGGATCGCCGGCTCTGGAGCGGTGAGTTGGTCAGTATTTCGACCTTCGACGCCGTCACTGGTCGGTTCCGGTGTCAGGTCATCCTCAACGGCATCATCACCGCGTCACACGAGGCTGAGTCGACCGAAGAAGCGCTCCTGTGGTTGACCGGCCCTCCACCGGTCCGGGTCGAGCTGCCGGCCGAACGCCGACAGGCCAACCTCCGGATTCGGGTCCGTGCGGTGTTCTCATCCGGCACCACCTGGCTCATTTTTCCAACGATAGACGCGACCCCGTGGAGCGAAATCATCCTGGAACCCACTCCCGAGCCCGAGGGCGCAGAGTAAACCATGGGCGGCCTGGTCCGCGCCTGGAATCGACATCGCCGCGAGAACCGGTTTCTTTTCGGCGCCTTCCTGTTCTTGATGACCCTGACCACCGGGGCTTTCTACCTGCTTCAACGTGCCCAGAGCGTCTCCCCCGACGAGCTCACAAACCGGTTGCTTCTCTTCATCCTCTGGTATCTCGATATCTCGCTGATCCTGATCCTGTCGTTCGTCATCGTTCGAAATGTCGTGAGACTCGTGGCGGAGTGGCGGAGCGGGATTCTCGGTGGTCGTTTTCGCACCAAGCTCGTTCTGACCTATGTCGCTCTCACTTTCGTGCCCGTCATTTTTATTTTTCTCATCGCCACCAATCTGTTGCAGACTTCCATCGATCGCTGGTTCTCATCCCCCGTCGAGGAGATCCTCCTCGTCGGATCCGAGGTCACCATCGAAATCCGGCAGGCGGTCGAGGACCGACTCTTAGAACAGGTTGCCGTTGCCAGCAGCGAGCTGCGGTCGAACCCGGACTCACAGAGCCTCGCTCGTCTTCGAACCCTGCTCAGCGTTGACCTGGTGGCGATCTACGACGGCCCGGATCTGGTCCAGGCGGTGACCGATCCCCGACGTCTTCCGGCGGCGCTGCCGCCCCTCAATCTCGACGATCTTCCTGCCGCTGGTGTCCGCGCGACGCGCTGGCGCAGCGTCCTGCTGGTACGGGCGTGGCGTCCCATGGATGACGGATTCTCAACCGTCGTTGTCGGCACCACCTTGCCCCGTCAGTTACTCCAGCACCTCGACCGCGCCAATGCCGCCCACGTCGAGTTCCAGGAAATGAAGCTGGCCCGGGGGATGGTGACCTCGACGACCATCCTCGTCTTCCTCGCCATCACCCTCCTCCTCCTCTTCGGCACAGTCTGGACCGGGCTCTTCCTCTCACGCCGCTTCACCGAACCATTGCTCGCAGTGGCGGACGCGACCCGCCGAGTCGCCGGTGGGGACGAACTCTCCGAGGTCTCCATTCCGGCGACGGACGAGATGGCGGTCCTGGTCGACTCGTTCAATGCCATGGTCCGAAGAGTCCGGGCCACGGAAGCCGATATCCGCGCGTCGGCCAACGAAATGGCCACCCTCCTGGCGACCATACCAACCGGCGTTCTGACCGTGGATGGCAGCGGGCGGACCTTTCGACCAAACCCCGCCGCAGCCAAGATGCTGGGTCATCCCGAGTGGTCCGGCGAGTGGCTCGAACTCCGCCGTCTCTCCGAACCCGGGCTCGAGCCGCTCTACACACCCCTCACCGGTCGGCCGATCCGGGAAACTCGGTTCGAAGCCGATCTCGAGACCGCAGCGGCGATCCTCCACGTCGAAATCACCATCACCACCCTGGCCGGCGGTGGGAATGTCGTTGCGATGGACGATCTCACCCAATTGGCCCGCGCCCAACGCCAGGCGGCGTGGAGTGAGGTCGCCCAGAGAATCGCGCACGAGATCAAAAACCCCCTGACACCGATCCAGCTCGCCGCGGAACGAATCCACCGCCACGCCGGAAAACTGGATCCGGAGCTCAGCGAGGTGGTTTCGTCCGGTTGCGACGCCATCGTCACCCAGGTTTCCGGGCTCAAACAGCTGGTGGATTCATTTCGCGAGTATGCGCGGATGCCGACAGTTCGCCCACGTCCCGCTTCGGTCAATCGCATCCTGCGCGAAGTCTGTTCGCTGTACGACGGCGTCCGTGATGGCCTGGCCATCGAGCTCGACCTGCCCGACGAGGATCTGGTCGGCATGCTCGATCCGGTTCAGCTCAATCAGGGCCTGGTCAATCTTCTCGACAACTCCATCGCGGCCCTTCCCGGTCCGGGAACCATCACGGTTTCAGCCCGTTCCGAGGGGCTCGATCTCATCGTGAACGTGGCTGATACCGGTGTGGGTCTGCCGACCGAGGATACCGAACTGCTGCTGCAGCCCTTTTACTCGACCAAGGGCCGAGGGTCCGGCATCGGTCTCGCCGTCGTCCACCGGATCGTCACCGAACACGGCGGAACGCTCAAGATCGCCAACCGAGACCAAGGCGGCGCCGTCATCACCATCTTTCTGCCGGGAGCCCTCATCGGTGAATATATCGAGCCCTTGAAGTGATCAAGATCGCAGGGTCTTCGTTGACCGTCGGATGACCCGCTTGGTACCATCGTAACGATATGTCATATCCAGGCAACTCGGGGCTCTCCGTACAAGCGCAAGAACGGGTCATGACGGCCTTCAAACAGGTGCTCACCAACCTCCAGGCGGGGCAACGTGAGGAGGCGATGATCGGTCTCGAGTTCGTTCTTCGACTCGATCCCAAATTCTCACCGGCCGCCAACCTGAAGCGCCAGCTCGCGTCGAGTTCCAATGAAATCGATCTTGGCGACATCATCGCCCAACTCCAGGCGCCGACCACCGAGGCCATCAACGGCCTGCTCATCGAAGCGGTGGACGACTTCAACTCGAGAGAATTCCTCGGTGCGAAAGAAAAGGTCGAAAAGGTCCTCATCGATCTACCCGGCCACCAGGAGGCCCGTGATCTCAGAGATCAGATTGACAAGGCCCTCAAAATCGAGGGTCAGGTCGGCCAGTTCCTGATCCAGGCCCGGGAGGCTCTCGCCAAGGGCGACCCCCAAGAGGCTGCCAACTTCGTCATGATGGCCCAGGCGCTGGATCCCCACCACACCGGCATCGCCTCGACTCTCAAGGAGATCGACGAGACCGGCGGGCTCGCGCTGTCCCAAGAGGGGACGGCCGAATTGCCCGCAGCGTCGCAGGAACAGACAATGCCGCCCTCCCGGCCGGCTTCCACTGGAACGGAATCGGAGCCCATCTCCGTAGCGGACGCCGTCGATCCCGGCGCACCGGATCCGCCACCTGACGACCAGCTCGGTTCTCCGCCCGAGAATGCGCTCGCCGGTGAAGAGGACGCGTTCGCTGTTGAATTCGACACCCAGGATCCTTTCGCCGATCTCATGGATTCGGAGCCGGAACCGGCAATGCCGGAGCC
>Ga0209692_10002222_pt1 | contig 22304 bp, 16 predicted proteins | sample tdDd472_FD_187129 | JGI IMG/M metagenome (GOLD analysis project Ga0209692, IMG submission 187129) | Marine sediment microbial communities from the Atlantic coast under amendment with organic carbon and nitrate - tdDd47.2 (SPAdes)... | ecosystem: Environmental > Aquatic > Marine > Coastal >... | reverse complement strand
ATACTTGCGCCAATAAACCCTTAACTCATCAAGGAGTTCTTGGGAGAGAAACGTGTATCGATCTCTCCTGCCTTTCCCTTGCTCTACTCGGATCAACATCCTTGAAGGATCACTTTCGATGTGATGCGGTTTTAAGCTGATCAATTCACTGACCCGAAGACCTCCGCTGTATGCCGTTTTTAATAAAACCCGGTGTTTGAGATTGGTGACGGCAGCAAATAGACGCTTTACTTCTTCAATACTGAGTGTTGTAGGCAGTTTCTTTTGGCGGGGACGAGGCGGAATTCCAAAACGCCCTACATCTTCCCACTGACAAATGTTTTTGTAGAAACAGATAATACCCGATAAATATTTATTACATGTATTCCAACTTACCTTCCTTTTTGCTATAAGATAACGGATATAATGATGAATCTGTTCACTCGTAAGAAGGTCAGGCGAAAGGTTGTAAAACTTTGCTAATCCTTTGACGGCTGAAACATACCCTTTCTGGGTACATTCTGAAAAGCCCTGAAGGGTCATATAATCGATGAACTGATTTCTAAGGTTACTGCTCATAATTACACCTCCTTGGTTAGAGTGATAATGCAATTGGTCTAATTGAATTATCCACCAAAGAGGTGTGGTTTACGAATATTTAAATCCTTAAAATGACTTCGTTGTATAAAAAATGGGGAGCGAGAAATATCGGGTGATATGATCTACCACAAATCCGCGAAGCGGTTCAGTTCTATATTAGATTTTGACCACAGGCGGAGTTCAGATATCTTCTACAGATAAAACCTACCAACTTTTGCCAGTGAGACATTGACAATCAGGACCGGCCTCGTCAAAGATGGTTCTGGGTAACCGGTGCTTCTACCCAGAAAAATCGAGAGGGTACCTGTTTCTAGGATCTTGTACACGACACCTTCATATGCAACTTTCTTGATCAATTCTTTGTCTTGACTCGATTCTCGCAATAACTGTATTATTCAGCGTGGCCAGCTAAAGGCTTTCCCTGAATATTTTCGCAACCTATTATTACTTTAGCATCGAGGTGAAGAATATGAAAAAGGTAGAGTATCGAGAACAAGCATTAAAAATTTTCCCTTGGGTTTGTGCAAGCTGCGGTCGTGATTTTACAGGAAAAAACCTTCGAGAGTTAACGGTCCACCATAAAGACCATAATTATAAGAACAATCCACCTGATGGCAGTAATTGGGAGCTGTTATGTCTCTACTGCCACGATAACGAGCATTCCCGCTCACTCGATGCCGAATGGTTGGCGACAGAAAATCCTGATAAAAAAGATGGGCCCACTACCACGCACTCTCCTTTCGCTAATCTAAAAGACTTGTTGCGCAAGCCTTCGTGATTAACTTTGCAACACTAGTTTATTCTTTTAACTCATTATCTAATATTTCCCGAACTTTAACCGCCAGTTGCTGGATAGAAAAAGGTTTCTGAATAAAATTAGTGTTCGCATCAAGCACGCCTTGGTCCGTTATGATGTTAGCCGTATACCCCGACATAAACAGACATTTTAAACCGGGTTGACCGGCATTTAGAAGAGCGGCTAAATCACGACCATTCATTTTTGGCATAACGACATCAGTCAAAAGTAAATCGATTTTTCCAGAGTGTTTCTCTGTTAAACGGATGGCTTCCTCTGCTGTATTGGCCGCCAGCACCACGTAACCAATCTCTTCAAGCATCTCTTTACCCATATTCAGTAAATTGAGTTCATCCTCCACAAGTAATATCGTTTCATGACCATGAACTATAACTTCCCTCGTTTTCCTGGGTAGAGAATGATTGATCTCCCCCTGGTACCTGGGAAGATAGAGTTTAATGGTTGTTCCTTTTCCAACCTCACTGCGTGTGCTAATGCTTCCACCGTTCTGTTTTACAATGCCATAAATCATTGCAAGGCCCAAACCTGTGCCTTTATCAATTCCCTTGGTTGTAAAGAATGGTTCAAAAATATGCTCCAGCGTCTCTTTGTCAATTCCACAACCATCATCACTCACAGAAAGGCATACATAATCACCAGGTTGACTTTCGGAAAATTTTGCGCAGTAAACTCCATCAAAAGAAACATTTTTCGTCTCAATGACTATTTTCCCAACTCCATCAATCGCGTCACGGGAGTTGACACATAAATTAGCCAGGATTTGACCAGCCTGATCCGGATCGATCTTAACAGGCCACAAACCATTGGACGGGATTTGCACCAACTCAATATCCTCACCAATAATTCGTCTGAGCATATTGAGCATTTCAAATAGCACCTCATTGAGACCTATGACCTTAGGTGCTACCGCCTGTTTCCTTGCAAAAGTAAGCAATTGCCGTGTGAGATTGGCAGAATGATCAGCAGCCTTCCGTATATCAACGAAGGTTTCATAAAATGGGTCAGACTTTTTGGACTTCAACAAGGCCAGTTCAGCTTTACCAATAATTACTGAGAGCATGTTGTTAAAATCGTGGGCAACTCCACCTGCCAGCTTACCAACGGCTTCAAGTTTTTGAGATTGTACCAATTGGCTCTGCAATTCCTCTCGCTCATATTCAGCCTTTTTCCGAGCGCTAATATCAGTGACCAGGGACTCGATGCGAATTGGCTCTCCTTTCAAATCACGAATGAGGGCAATATTCATAGTCACCCAGATTATATTTTTATCGCGCTTTTGAAACTGGACCTCCCGACCTTGAACCTTGCCACGTTTTAGCAGAGCCGAGATAATCTCATTTCGATCATCAGGGTTAACATAAAGCTGAGTCTGGATATCTGTAAGAGCTGCGTCCATCGCTTCAAAGGATTCATACCCGAGCATTCTCACCATAGAGGGATTTGCGTTGATTAGTTGTCCCCCCGGAGAAGTCTGCATAATGCCCAACAGAGATTTTTCAAAGATACTCCGATAATTATCCTCGCTTTGTTGCAGTCCCTGCATCGTTGTTTTCAAGTTTGACGTCATGATATTAAAGGCATGAGAAAGCTTTCCAAGTTCATCGTGCCCTTTTACCTCAAAAGCTGGAAATTCCAGGTTCCCTGAAGAAATTTCCTGAGCTCGAGATGCGAGTCTCCGCAGAGGTCTGGTTAAACTTTGCATCGCGAGCAAAATTGCTCCCCCGACTAAAGCAACAAAAATGCAGGTAATGGTGATCAGTAATTTGATCATCTTTATAGCTGGTGCAAACAGTTCAGCTTCGGGTAAAACCGTCGCAACAGACCAACCGGCAATCGGAATGGGCTGATAGAAAGCCACCATTTCCTGCTCCCTAAAGGTATAAAAAAGCATTCCAGAAGCACCAGAAATCATCTTTTCACCAAGGACCCTAATAGATTTATCTTCAAGCTTCGTAATGTTCTTACGCATTATGAAACCGTCATTTGGATGAAAGATAAAGGTCCCGTCTTGTGATAGGATAAAACCGTAGCCGCTTTCGCCGGCCTGGAGATCCTGAGCGATTTTCTGGATATATTGTAACGAAAGACCAGCACCAATAAGCCCCTGGGGTTCATTCTGCTCGTCAAGAATTGGAGAAACCGTAAAGATGGTAGGTATACCTGTTGTCCGTGATATCAACGGTGGAGTGACCTGAGTGCCCTCTCCTGCCATAATAGATCTGAAATAAGGTCGATTACTGATATCTCCAACAAAAATTTCGAAAGCATCACCGTCACGCAAAACCGTATGATATTCGCCATGCCGATTGGCCGCATAAATGTCTAGAAATATTTCTGGATATTTATCATGGAGAACTTTGTGTCGATTTATATTCTGTATATCAAGACTGGAAAAATCTTTATTTATTCTTTTTGCTACAAGAGTGGCCGCGATTGTTTCAGGCTCGATCATAATCGTAGCAAGCCACCTGTTTATGCTTTCAGCACTCTTACCGACTGATGCAAGCATACTTTTCGATAACTCGTCTTCAATCACATTCGAAATATACCAATAAGCTCCAAAACTTAATGAGAGAAGTCCGCTAACAACAATAGGCATCACCCAAAGTAATAGCTCAGCTCTAAGGGATAATGGTTTATCGAAAATGTTTAACTTAGGCTTAGGCATATACCAGGAGGTTGTAATTTATTAGTCTAGCAGGACCAGTTCGTCGCTATTTCAGAAAGGTACCTTCCTTTTTGATCAATCATTTAATTAGGCCAGACCGTCAAAAGACTTCATCCTTGTAAAAAAATCCAGTATCAAATGAGGTTTAAGAAGACAATATATTCGAGTAGAGTCCATACCCCGAGAAGATGATAATAATCACCCCTGCAGCACGCATTATCAGTGGTTCCACCCAATCTTTTTGTAACTTACCTGCCATAGTCGTTACCTTAAATATAATAAAAATAACGGCCCCTACGGTAATAGCGGTGGCTAAGGCATAACTGCCAAAAACCATTGTTGCATCTGCAGCACTGCCCGAGTTGATGGCGTAGCCATACATGATCGCAGCGGTCGGACATGGAATAATCATATTCATAAAGCCTATTCCGAAAAGGCTCGGTGCAAGCCATTTTTTCTGTCGGTCACTATTCTGGATATTTTTCAGGTTGTGATGATTATTAGTACAGTGTCCATGATGATGGTCACAATGCTCTTCATCTTGATGTTCATGGTGGTGTTGATGTTTATCGTCGTGATCATGATGTTCGTGACTATGCAAAATTTCGGGATTATAAAGCAGTGCAGCGCCAAGTAATAAGAGCACAGAAGAAGTGATCACATCCACCCACCAACTGGCCGCTGTAGGCAGAAAAGTTGATATTGTCCCCAAAGTTGCCCCGAGCACCAAACATGCAGCAGCAGTTCCACCGACAAAAGCCATGGTAAGAAGAGCTACCCGACGTCCCCTCTTTTCTCCAGCCACAAAAGGCGCCAAAACAAGCCAGGAATGTCCGCAGGGATTCACCCCATGAATCAGTCCCAAAAGAAAACTGGATTGCAGTGCCGCCAGAAAAAATGTTTCCATCTCCATTACAACACATTCCTGTATCAAACGTTAAAAGTTGTTATTTGGCTTTCAGCAAGTCTGCTCTGAGTGCTTTACTTGCCAAAATCCCAAACCATTAGAGTCACCGCCAATAATTCGGCCACCCTAAAATAATCATCTAGCGAAGTCAACAATTATACCACATTGTAGCAATAACTGGATAACAGGAACGAAGATTTAAACAAACATGCCGGTATGCGTATGCAGCCGGCATGCTATCTTTTATTCTTAATACTATACCCTTACATCATATGATGATCATACCAGAATTTTGCGGTATGTTTTCCGTCCGTATCTTTAAAGAGACAAATCACTCCCCATTTTCCTTTCTCATCAATGGTGAAATTAGCGGCAAATACTCCGCTGCCAAAATCCTTCAAATCTGCAAGCTGCTCTTTGCCTGAGGGGGAAATAAGTTTAACTTTCCCGACGACTTTGGTGATTTTTGCATCATTTTTTATAAATGATGCCATGATATGATGGGTCCGCCCTTCAGGATCAGTCATGTTCATACTTGCCAAATCCATGACCTGAAATTCGGCATGGATACCGTCGACCATCACCATCTCTTTAAACGTTCCACCTTCCTGACTGGAACCATGCTCCATCTTGCTATGATCCATGGAATCCATTTTTGAGTGATCCATTGTGGCTTTAGCTTCATGCTTCGCATGATCATTGCTCTTGCTGTCCATAGCCATTGCACTTCCAATCAGAAAGAAGCTGCAGAGGGCAAACATTGTTACTATTTTTTTCATGATTTTCTCCGGTTTTTGAATTTGTTATTTATTTGTAAAGGAATCCCTCTTCCTCTACCAGCTTACTGCCAGCCAACTTACACCAACTTTTTTGCGTCCCCTGTATCATTCCCCTCCTGTTCCGGTGGCTGATCAGGTAGCCCAATTCCTTTCCAAAGCCCATATATTGCCGGAACCACCACAAGGGTCAGGACAGTGGCACTGACCATTCCCCCAACCATAGGGGTCGCGATTCGCTTCATAACCTCAGATCCCGTGCCGCTGCTCCACATAATGGGCGCAAGACCTGCTATGATCGCCACAACTGTCATCATCTTAGGACGAACACGAAGCGCGGCACCATGCTCAATTGCCTTATTGAGATGCTGCTTGCAAAAGGATTCACCGTATTTTTGCCGATATTCCCGGTAGGATATATCAAGATATATAAGCATCACTACTCCGGTTTCCGCCGCCACCCCGGCAAGTGCAATAAAGCCGACGGCCACAGCAACGCTCATGTTGTACCCCATATAGTCCATCAGCCACAGACCACCGGTCAGGGCAAAGGGCACCGACAGCATGACAATGAGACTCTCGGTAATATTTTTGAAATTTAGATACAGCAGCATAAAAATAATAATCAGGGTGGCCGGAACCACGACTTTCAGTTTCTGCTCCGCCCTCACCATATATTCATACTGACCTGACCAGACAATACTGTACCCCGGTGGAAGATCTACCTTGTCAGCTACTTCCTGCTGGGCCCGCTTTACGTAACCACCTACATCTCCCTCAGTTATATCTACATAAACCCAGGCATTTTTCCGGGCGTTTTCGCTTTTGATCGAAGGGGCCCCTTTATGGATAATGATTTCCGCCACCTGGGTAATGGGAATCTGTGCTCCGCTGGGAGTCGGTATAAGGATACGCCTCAATTTTTCGGGAGTATCCCGCAACTCCGAGCCATAACGCAGGTTGATCGGATACCGAGCCAAACCCTCAACAGTGGAGGTAATATTCAAACCACCGATGGCAGTCATGATGACATCCTGCACATCACCTACGGTCAGGCCATACCGGGCAGCCTCTTCCCTGTTGATTTTATAATCGAAATAATTTCCGCCGGTGACCCGCTCGGCATACACACTGGCTGTTCCAGGAACCTCCCCTATGACTGCCTCTATCTGCTCCCCTATTTCGGAGAGAGTTTGCAGATCGTCCCCCATCAGTTTAAGGCCAACCGGCGTTTTGATACCCGTGGACAGCATGTCGATCCTGGTCTTGATGGGCATCGTCCAGGCATTGGTAAGCCCTGGAAACTGTATGGCTTTATCCATTTCATCAATCAGCGTTTGACTGGTCATTCCCTCACGCCACTCTGATTTGGGCTTCAAGGTTATAAGAGTTTCCAGCATGGAAAGTGGCGCCGGATCGGTAGCTGTCTCGGCCCGCCCGGCTTTCCCGGTCACATTATCGACCTCCGGAAAGGACTTGATGATCCTGTCCGTCTGCTGCAACAACTCCCGAGCCTTGGTGATGGAGATACCCGGCAGGGTTGTGGGCATATAAAGTATGTCACCCTCGTTCAGCGGCGGCATGAACTCCGACCCCATCCTTTGGTAAGGGATCCAGGCCACTCCCAGCGCCACTATGGCCAGCAGTACTACAAAAAATTTCACCTTTAGAACCAGTTTGATAATCGGATGATACACCCAGATAAGAAAGCGATTAACCGGGTTCTTGTGTTCTGGCATGATTTTACCTCGGATCAGATACCCCATCAGCACTGGCACAAGGGTGATAGCCAAAAATGCAGCCCCCATCATGGCATAGGTCTTGGTATAGGCCAGTGGGTGAAACATCCTTCCCTCCTGGGCCTCCAGGGTAAATACAGGCAAAAAAGAAACCGCAATAATCAGCAGTGAGAAAAAAAGTGGCGGGCCAACCTCCACCGAGGCCTCCCTGATGATCTCCCAGTGGTCTTTCTTCCCTCTGTCCTGTTCCAGATGTTTATGAACGTTTTCAACCATAACGATAGCGGCATCCACCATAGCACCAACCGCAATGGCAATGCCACCAAGGCTCATAATATTGGCGTTGATTCCCTGCCGTTCCATGATCAAAAAGGAAACAAGCACCCCGATAGGCAGGGTGATAATCCCGACCAGTGCACTTCGCATATGAAAGAGGAAGACGATACACACCAGAGCCACGATCAAACTCTCTTCCACCAGGGTACGTTTCAGGTTATTTATAGCCCGCAGGATAAGCCCTGATCGGTCATACACCGGGCGGATTGAAACCCCTTCCGGCAACCCCGATTTAATCTCCGAGAGCCGTTTTTTGACTTTCTCTATCACCGCCAGGGCGTTCTCTCCATAGCGCATGACAATTATCCCGCCGACCGCTTCGCCGGTGCCGTTAAAGTCGAGCAGGCCTCGTCGAAGCTCGGGTCCGATGGTAACCCGCGCTACATTTTTCAACAGGACGGGTGTCCCTTGATCCGAACTGAGGGGTATACTTTCCAAGTCTTCTTTGGATTGAATATATCCCAATCCCCTGACCATAAATTCGGTCTCCCCCATTTCCACCAGCTTTCCGCCCACATCGCTATTGGAGCGTTTAATGGCAGAGCGCACCTTTTGCAGGGGAATATTGTGAGCTAAAAGTTTATTGGGGTCGACAATCACCTGATACTGTTTAACAAAACCGCCGATTGACGCCACCTCAGAAACACCGGGGACACTGGTCAGCTCATAGCGCAGAAACCAATCCTGGATAGAACGTAGCTGCTGAAGATCATGTCGATCGCTTTCCACTAGATACTGAAAAACCCAGCCAACACCCGTTGCATCAGGGCCAAGATTTGGGGAAACACCGCTTGGCAGCCTGCCGGCGATGGAGCTCAAAGCCTCCAATACCCTGCTTCTGGCCCAATACATATCGGTACCATCTTCAAAGATGACATAGGTGAAACTCATCCCAAAAAAGGAATAACCCCGCACCACCTTGGCAAAAGGAACCGCCAACATGGCTGTGGTCAGCGGATAGGTAACCTGATCCTCCACCACCTGGGGCGCTTGTCCTGGGTATTCGGTAAAAAGAATAACCTGCACATCAGAAAGGTCTGGTATAGCATCCAGTGGAATTTTCAGCATAGCCCGGATCCCAGCCGCTACAATAAAGAGGGTAATAACCAGCACCAGGAATTTGTTGCGGATGGAATACTCAATTAATGCCTTAATCATATAAATTTTCTCCTTGAGGGCGATTAGTCATCCATCTTCAAATCGCTCATATCGAGGTCACTCGCATCCATCTGCATATCGCTCATATCAAGGTCATCTTCTGAAAGTTCAGCTGACTTTCCACTACGGACTTCTAGCATTTTCTGGATGGCCTCACGCAGCCGGGACTCGGAATCGAACATAAACTGTGCCGAGGTGACGATATTTTCCCCCTCTTGCAACCCTTCCAGCACCTGAAAAGTATTATTTTCCCCTTCCAGTCCCAGCTTCACCGGGCGGGGTTCAAACTTCCCCTCACCAAGAGCAACAAAAACCACCTTACGCAGGCCTGAATCGATCACTGCCTGCTGGGGAATAACCAGAGCTTCGGAAGCTATCAGAGATTCGATATAAACATTGGCGTACATGTCGGGTTTTAGCAGCCCTTCTTTGTTATCAAAGGCTAACCTAAGCTTGACTGTGCGGGTCTCTGGATTAAGAAAAGGATAAATAAATAGAACGGTTCCTTCAAACCGCTTGCCCGGCAGATAGGACAGCTCCATGCCTGCTGGCATACCTTTTTTAATAAACGGCAATTCGTATTCATACACCTCAACGTCCACCCAGACCCTGGAAAGATCTGCAATTTCATACTGGTGCATGCCAGCCTTTACATAATGGCCGGCCAGGGCAATTTTTTTAATGACCACCCCATTGGCTGGAGAATAGATAGTGAGATTTTTCCTAACCTCTCCATTTTTTTCAAGTTGCTTTATCTGCTGATCCTCAAGATCCCAGTATTTGAGCCGCTGACGAGCCGCTCTGAGCAGCATGGTGGCGTTCTCCCGTATACTTGGGTATGAACTGGCAGCGAGACTCTCTGCCTGCGACTGGGCCAGGAGATATTCTTCCTGGGCTGTAAAGAGCTCAGGACTGTAAATTTCAAAAAGAGGTTGCCCTTTGCGCACGCTTTCACCGACAAAATCGACGTAGAGTTTCTCGATCCAGCCGTCGAATTTTAGGTTAACGGCGTAAATCCTTTTCTCGTCGTAGGTCACCGTCCCGAGGGCACGGATCGATTTTCTAAGTTCCATCCGTTTAACTGTCGCTGTCCGCACTCCCATGTTCTGTGAAGTACCCGGATCAATTCTTATGGTCGACGCTGAAACTTTCTCCCCGTCATCGTCCTGGTAAACCGGAACCAGATCCATCCCCATAGGAGATTGTCCAGGCTCATTGCGGATATAAGTAGGATCCATGGGCGCGGCCCAATATTTAATTACCTTGCCATTTTTCGGATCGACATCGCCCGCCTTCAGCCCGGCCACAGTCTCCGACAAGGTTGCGGAAAACATAAAAGATGCTGCAAGCACCGCTACGAAAATTTGTTTCATTTCAGGTTCTCCAGGGAAGACAGATTCGTACCAATAAGCTCTTCCAGTTCAGCCATCTTCTTATAGATTTGATATTTATAACGCTCCGCTTTCAGCTGAATTCGTAACAACTGGATGCGCGCCGAGAGCATGGTGTTAAACTCGATTTTACCAACTGAATATGCCGCCAGGGAAGCGTCGGCCAGATTGGCAGCCTGCACGGAAAGTTCCTTGCCCATGAGGGAATAACTGTCTTTTGCTCCCTCTATTTCCGCCAGCACTCGCTCAATACTATGGGGCAGGGTCTGTCTTAGCCCCAGCAACGATTTTTTAGCTGCGGTAAGGCGTTTTTGGGCTGCAGCAAGCTTACTGTCCTGGCTGGTGGACTGCCAGAGCGGTATGGTCAGCCCCAGCGTAGCCGAAACAAAATCGGGATGGTCTTCACGGTCCCCGTAGGCTAACCGCAGATCGAAATCTGGCAGATACGCCTTTTCTGCCAGTTGCACTTCCACTTTGGCCCGGTCAATCGCGACCTTTCTGGCTTGAAGGAGTGGGTTAAGCTGTATTGAAATCCTGTTGAGTAGGACCCGTTCAGGAATGTCAGCAGGTTCCTCTACAGATAAAGGACCTTTATCTTCGAAAAGACCACCTCTGTTCAACAGGGTACCGATTTGAGCTCGGACTACCCGTTCACGTCTCTCTAAATTAACACGCTCATCTATCAGTTCAGAGTGTTTTACCTGTCCTGCCAGGATGTCCTGTTGTAAACCTTCCCCGGTTCCATAACGGGTTTCAGCGACTCGAAGCACCTGGAGAACAATAGTTTGAAGATTTTCATTAATTTCGAGAGCTTTGCTCACAAACCCGAGGTCGAGCCAGGCATCGGCCAAATTCCTAGCTATCTCAAGCCTTTTAATACGTACTTGAAAATCAGCTTCCAGGGCTTTTAGTTCACTTGCCTGCTGCCGAAGATCGAGGGTTCCAAACCAGGGAAATTTCTGCGACGCAAACAGCTGTTTTTGAGTCATCGGTTCCTGATCAAAATCAAAGGTATCAACGGGGAGATTCAATACTCCGATTCCAACCACCGGATCCCGCAATGAGCCTGAAAAAGGTGCCTCGGCACGAAGAGCACGAACATTCTCTTCCATGCTTAACAACCCCTCATTGTTATCGTACGCTTCATCTAATAGGGTGCTGAGACGAGACGACCCAAACGAAGGGGAAGCGATCGACAGCGTAGCAGCTGCGACAAACAAAGCACATAGTAGACTTCTGTATACATAACAGAATATCTTTTCCTGCCCGGATCTACATGGCTTAATGCAATTAGGGGAATACATTTGTCCAATTTGTTTCATTTTCATTTTCTCTCAAACACTCCAGCATCATAAAATACCGAAAAATGGGACGACACCGATGGTGTGACCACACATTGAAACCGGCAATAAAAAGGACTGTATCAAAAAGAAAACCAAACAATAGTGTGCAGAGCGATACACTCCTCCATGGCCATTAATTGTGGTCCATCAGTCGTGTTTACGGACCTATCAGACCCAAAACAGCCAGGAGTAGTGAATCAAATGAGGAAGGAACAATTGCGGAGATAAGCTGGTGCAGAAGGTAATCGAGGTGGCGGCACCCCGGTACGGTGAGTTCCAAGTATTGACAATAATAGAGGCTGGGAAAAGGAAGTGTTTGTTACCATGCCTATTAGCCCAAAAGAGGAGAGAGTCGAACTCAGGCCTACATCTTTTACGGTGAAAGAACCACCGCAGGCCGGTTGCGAACAGTGATTTACACCTGCAGAAACACCAGGCCCCCACTCAGCACTCACAACTTCTAAATCATGCAGGCAGCTACAGTTCACCATTTTCATGGTCCCACCCATATGCTTCTCTTGACAGGGATGCTGCATCATCTGTGCAGGACTCTCGTCAGCTACCAGTATCGTAAATAAGAAAGCAATTAGAAAAGAAAATAGTATTCGCATAGTCTCACCTGTACCATGTATAATATACCACCTACCACAATGTGGCAATAGTGCTATGCACATTTTACAGGAGAGACTCTCATGACCCAAAAAGATTTTTGCAATCTCAGCTCCGGAGGCTGACCCCCTAAAGATAATACTGATGGTCATCAGTTACAAATAAAGACGCCAAGTAATAAGGCTAAAAATCAACTAAAGGGTGCTGCGTTTTCTAAGGATGACATAGAACAGATTCGTGCAGCAATTAAAAAGAAATATTCGGCTGTATCATTTTCCGCCGAAGGGTATTTCAAGTATCCCGTTGCTAATGCAGGGGCAGTTCTTTTAGGTTATGATCAAGAACTTCTTAAAAAAATTCCAGAGGACATGTTGAACTCCTTTTGCGGCGTTGGTAATCCATTTGCCATTGAACTGATCGGAGAAGGCTGTACCGTGCTGGACATCGGATGTGGTGCGGGGTTTGATCTCTACATTGCCTCTCAACTGGTCGGTGACCAAGGCAGAGCCTTCGGAGTCGATCTCACCGAGGAAATGGTTGACAAAGCCCGCATAAATCTTGCAAATCAACAGGTAAAAAATGCAGCGGTATATCTTGTTTCATCTGAAAAACTGCCGTTTTCTGATGGCTCTATTGATGTGGTGATTTCCAATGGCGTCATCAATCTCTCGCCTGATAAGTCAAGACTTTTTGCAGAGATTTTTCGGGTGATAAAGCCAGGCGGACGATTGCAGTTTGCCGACATCATCCTCGAAAAAGAGCTGCCTTCCGACCTTGCGGCAAGTGTCGAATCCTGGTCTCAATGAATAGGAGGTGCGATCCCCGGTGGGGATCAAATTAACTTGATGGAAAAAGCCGGCTTTAAAGCAGTTGCACAACTTGGCACAACTCCGATAAGAACCTCGCAGTACACAATTGGTGCAATGTTTAGAGGGATCAAAATATAGCACCAATAAAGGAAATGGTTATTGTGATCCTTATCACAAACTGAGTTATTTTTTTGGAGGTAAAATGGAAAGCCTGAAAATAAAAGGAATGAGCTGCCAACACTGTGTTGGCTCGGTGAAAAAAGCTTTGGAAGACATCTCCGGCCTCTCCCGGGTTACTGTCAATCTGGATGCAGGAGAGGCCACATTTGAAAACGAGGGTGTAGACCGTGAGGAGATCAGAGCAGCTATTGCTAAGATTGGTTTTGAGCCCGAATAAGTAAATGATGGTCCTCGTCTACTAATGCCTGCTGGTATCTGCCTGAGAAGATTCTCAGCAACTCATTTCATACCTGGCAGAAAGCTACACAATTCCGGCCTTTTTCTTTTGCCGCATAAACAGCCTTATCCCCGGCAACAAAAAGATCTCCTCCGGAACGGGTTATACGCATTGTGTTAACTGAGTAAAGAAGTTCCTTAGGAAGTCGGCAAAATCTAGAGGAAAAAAACAACACCTCTTCCACCAGGCACCCTTAACACGACAGAAGTCACCTCGCTATTCTCTGGAAGATCTGTAACCTCGGTGCTCGCCGAAAACGGCCGCGTCAGCCTGACTTATTACAGCCCAGATGGTCAGTTTAGCCAATCGAGAAAAGGAAAAAAACGCAATGGCACGTGGCTGGTGAAGAAAAACGGGAGAATCTGCCTCCAGTTCGAAGGGCGGGAAAAACGATGTGTATTATTGTCAAGGAAGTTCCAACGTATAGCAAGTATATCGTGAAGCGTGATGGCAACCATTAACGGGCCCGCCTGAAATTCAGACTCCGTTATATCACTGTGCAAGCAACTGCTCTGCTAAGGTTTTCACCTCTTCATCTGCATCGTTAATGGCCTCCTCCAAAAGAGCCAGTGCAACCTCATCGTCTTTTCTTTGGCCTAAAGTCCTCACAACTATTTTGCGAATTCCAGGATCAGATTCATCCTGAAGTATTTGTCCTAAAATTAGAGTTGATTCTTCATTCTGAACTGAACTGATCCCACTCACTAACAGTTGACGCACTTCCTTATCAGAATGCCCAAGAAATTTAGCCATGGTCAGGACAGAGGCAGCATCTCCTAAAGCTGCTAGCTCCATGATAGCCTTACGCTGATCAGACCTTTTGGCATCGGGGTTAATCAATAATTGCCCTAAAGAAATATCCTCCTGATTTCCATCACCAATCGACTCAGGAGAAGCATCACTGACCTTAGCCGTGTTATCAAGGGGATCAGGGGCCGGCAAAGCCGGTGCAACAGGGTAAACGTTATTTTTTTTAGAAAGAGTGCTACGACTCAGCACCCATATTTCTGAAATTTCCTTTACATCATTTTGTCCTGGTAACTTAGTCGTCGATTGAGAAGCAACCGACAAAGAGTGATGAGTTGTTAACTGCTGAAGACATTTATCCAACTGAAAATCTTTGAATGACAAGGTAATCGGCTCAGTGAGGTCCCCATAAAAGTGCGCCTTAAAACCAAACTCCTGCTTAAGCCGCTTTAGAACATCAATAAGAGGTACATCGACAAGTTCTGCGGAAATCAAATCATCTTTAAAAGTGATCTCCATTATTGAGGATGTAGAAATTGTCTCAGCCGTTGCAGGACCAGCCAGATAAACAACACATAAAAAGATCACGGTAAGCAATGTGATTCTCAACAAATTGCTAAATAGACTTCTTGAGATATTCATAGAATTAGTCCAAGAAAAGAGTCTTAATGGAGTTACTATTATTTCCGCCTTGTTTTTTCGGATGCTTATTTACAATTAGATAGTATAGGTCTTATTAGAAGAAGCCCCACTTACTCTACAGCCATGGCCAAGTCACTCAATCACCCTCCGCAGCACTTTACACGCCATCCTCGCTTTTGTAACTCTTCTAACAACAAGTCTCTATGATCACCCTGAATTTCAATAATTCCTTCTTTCACAGTCCCCCCTGAACCACATTTTTTTTTCAGCTCCTTTCCCAGTGCCTGCAAGGCGGTCGAATCTAAAGAAAGTCCGGAAATTTTCGTCACACCTTTTCCTTTTCGTCCCTTTGTTTCCCTGCCAATCCGGACGATTCCATCCCCTGTAGCAATATATTTTTTCTTACTGCAAATACAGGCAGCTAATGCATGGTTACAGGTAGGACAAACCCTTCCATATTCTGTTGAGTAAACCGTTGGATATAATTTTTTTTTCAATTTATTCCTTCTTTCTCTAATAATTGAATATATCAATATCGACTTGCAAAGAGCTCTTTCTCGATAAAAGAGCAGCACCCAATATCAAACTTTTTATAAGCATAGTTCCAATAATGTCTATGTCTTATAATTATATTGCCTGACTTGTTCTCTATTGCACAAGAGCTAACATTGATTATTTTCATAGAAATGAAAATAATCATCTTACTTCTAAGGCAGCATTATCTTTAATATTCTAAATTACGGACAGACGGTGGCTACTGAGCCAGTGCTCATCTCAAGTGCCAAGCAGCAGAAAGATTATAGGCCCCAAGCAATTCACCTTGGAAAAGCAGAGATTTCAAAGCTGCCAACATTTTCTACATTTCTCCTCTAGTAAACAGCTGTTCATAAATGAAAAGACACTGACGATCAGATTATTATTTTATTGCTGATTTGCAAACTCATCAATTAGTAAGATTTTTATATCACCTTACTGACTACATCAACATCCAGGGGGAATCATGGATATTCAGTTTGAACACTTAAAAAAAATGCGGTTAGCCCAGGCGAAATGGGCTTACACCACCCACAATCAGTCAGCAACAAAAATTCACACTTCTGGGCGGGACGTTGGTCCCCCTTCCTGGTGATCTTGTACTGGCCCGCGTTGATGAGTTGGGCCACAGAGAAACTGAAGAAGTATGTGGGTTACCTGTCTATCACACCAAATCTCTGGCCCGAGCCAATGTGTCACACTGCATCTATAATTGTCTAAAATTTAGAAAACAGCGTCCTTAATCTCATATTATATAGAACCCTCGGTACAATTCCCCCAACATTACAATTGAAGCACAGTCAATTATTGTAAGGCCAAATCGGATATGCTAACGTAACAGTCTTATCTTTTATTTAATTAATTTTGCAACAAATCTTCAAGAGCGCTGTTCTGGTAACACGTGCACTCTCCTGCTATAAGGTTTTGCCCAAAATGAAGACAGTCAACAACTAGAATCATATGGTTACAATCTACCAGGATTACGATGATGAGCCCGAGGATATATTCCTTTCTCTGCCAGAGAATCTCGCATGTGAATTCTATGCACTCGAAATGGACAGTTATAGGGCAGATACGGATTTCTTCGAAACCCTGCTGCCAAGCGAAGGGTCCTTTTTAGAGCTAGGCTGCGGTACTGGCCGCATTGCAAGAAAATTGGCATTACCCGGCAGATCAGCAGGGCCTAACCGTTTCATAGTCGGAATAGATATATCTATACCCATGTTACAGTTAGCCACACAGCGACAACAGTCTCAAGATCGTTCTCCAATTTATTTGTGCATGGACATGGCGCAGCTGGCTTTTTCCATAAAATTTGATGTGATCCTCATTCCCTACAATACGCTTAATTTGCTTGGTTCGCAGGATAAAATTATTCGATGTTTAAATGGCTGTAGAAATTCACTGCACCCCAAAGGCAAACTGCTAGCCCAAATTTTTGTCCCCTCTGCTGAGTTCCTCCGGCAAAATAAAACCTTTCAGTTTCAAATGTTTGACCGCCCTGGAGGCGGAAAAATAATCAAGGAGATCCTTAAACAATATGCCCCCTCTTCAAAAGAGGTCCACATTGAGGAACGATTTCGAGTGCGCCCATTGCAAGGAGGCGATGCTAAAGAGGACTGGAATAAACACTATTCCATCGCTGGTTTTTCTGCCAAACAATGGCTCTTTTTTTTCAAAAAGGCTGGTTTTACTCTGACCGATATTTTTGGCGATTATACTGGCAGCCATTATGATTCATCAACATCTTCGACCCTTCTTGTCTCCCTCACATTGAAATAGTTAAAAAAAAGACTATCTTCTTGACCTAGATCAAAGATTCTAACTCACTGGCTGAGTACATTATCCTTATCATCAATTGGGGACTGCATTCCTTAGTCCCTCGATGTTATATGCCGTATAACACTTACTAGATAGCAAAGGTATTCAAAGACGAATACATAAACTTGTCTCAGGAGGATAATATGTTTTGTAATCAATGCGAGCAAACTGCCAAGGGAACCGGATGTACCAAGATTGGCGTATGTGGAAAGCCTGGTGAGGTCGCCGCACTCCAGGACCTTCTCACCCACGCTGTTCAGGGATTGTCACTCGTTGCAGTGGCGGGTAGAAAAGTGGGCGTCATCGACAATGCGATAGACCGTTTCAGTCTGGAAGCAATTTTCTCCTGCCTCACCAACGTGGATTTTGATCCAGCACGATTTCAGAACTGGATTAACAAAACCGTCGAAATGCGTGATGCCCTTAAAGTAAAAGTGCTTGCCGCGGGTGGTAGTGTTGATTTCTCTGCGCCGGCGGCATCATTTTCTCCGGCAGCAACCATAGAGGGTCTCGTTGCACAGGGACAAGATCTTGATTTTATAAACAAACTCGATGAAAACGAAGACCTCAGGTCATTAAAGCAAATCACCGTCTATGGCCTCCGAGGTCTTGCAGCCTACGCAGATCACGCAGCCATTCTTGGTCAGGAAGATGATTCAATCTATACGTACGTTTATGAAACCATGGCAGAATTCACCAAAGACGGCCAAGGTCTTGAGCAATTGGTTGGTTTGGCACTGAAATGCGGTGAAGTCAACCTCAAAGCCATGGAGTTGCTTGATACTGGCAATACCTCAACCTACGGGCACCCGACACCTACAGAAGTTCCCCTTGGTGCCAAAGCCGGAAAAGCAATTTTAATTACTGGCCATGATCTGCGTGACCTCGAATTATTGTTAAAACAAACCGAGGGCAAAGGTATCAACATTTACACCCACGGTGAAATGCTTCCCTGCCATGGCTATCCTGAATTGAAAAAATACAGCCATTTTTATGGACACTTCGGAACCGCCTGGCAGAACCAGGCTAAAGAGTTTCCTGAATTCCCTGGTGCGATCCTGTTCACCACCAATTGCATTCAAAAACCAGCCGACAGCTACAAAGATAAGGTGTTTACCACTGGTCTTGTTGGCTGGCCGGATCTCGTTCATATAGGTGAAGACAAGGACTTCACGCCAGTAATCGAACGTGCACTGGCACTTCCCGGATTTGCTGCGGATACCGACAAAGACAGCGTTCTGGTCGGCTTTGCCCGCAATACAGTTCTTGGCGTTGCTGACAAGGTTATCGAGGCGGTCAAGAGTAAAGCAATTCGTCATTTCTTTCTAGTCGGCGGTTGTGATGGTGCCAAGCCTGGTCGTAATTATTACACAGAATTTGTGGAAAAAGTTCCTCAAGACTGTATGATTCTCACGCTTGCCTGCGGTAAATTCCGTTTCTTCGACAAGAAACTTGGTGATATAGGTGGAATCCCCCGTCTTCTCGATGTCGGCCAATGTAACGATGCATACTCGGCAATCCAGATTGCTGTGGCGCTGGCCGGTGCATTTGAGTGTGGTGTTAATGACTTACCACTTTCGATGGTGCTTTCCTGGTATGAGCAAAAGGCCGTGGTTATCCTTTTGACTCTTTTCAGTCTGGGTATTAAAGATATTCGCCTCGGACCCTCCTTGCCTGCTTTTATTTCACCAAATGTACTCAACGTTTTGGTTGAAAATTTTGATTGCAAGCCTATCGCTGAAACCCCTGAAGAAGATTTGCAAACCATACTCGGCTAAATCCTCTTTGCGTTTATTGACTGCAAGGCGTGGTATCGAATTCGATATCACGCCTTTTTTTGTTATTTCAACAAATATCACTCTCAAGTCCTTCTTTTATCTAAAAGCGTATTATAAAAATGAAGACTGCATATTTAATTGCGCTAATTGACCCAAATCAAAGATTTATATACCTTCTGTACTATTATATAGACATAAATACTGATGGCCAATACATGGCGGATAGGAATAGACATGATTGTGCAAAGCATCCATTGCATACAACCTGATTAATCAACTAACCGAGAGGATATAGATATGAAAGAAGTAAGAAATATTATTCAAATTGACGAAGAGTTATGTGACGGTTGCGGACAATGTGTGCCCGATTGTGCTGAAGGTTCCTTAAAAATTATTGACGGCAAGGCCAAACTCGTCGCCGACAAACTCTGTGATGGCTTAGGTGCCTGTTTAGGTGCCTGCCCAACCGGTGCCTTGAAGGTCATCAAGCGGGAGGCCGATGAATTTGATGAAGAAGCTGTTGAGCTCTACCTTGCAGAAGAAAAGAAAAAGGCTGACAGCCAAAAACCAGCCACAATGGATTGTGGGTGCGCTTCTACACATATCCAGTCGTTTAAACCCGCCGCCCCAGTGAACGGTTCGTCTTGCCAGTCTGCCAATGTCCCAACTCAGATACCTAGCGCCAAAACCGGAGATTCTGCATTAACTCACTGGCCGGTACAGATACGCCTTATACCCGCCAATGCCCCATTCTTACAAAATGCTGATTTGCTGATTGCTGCAGATTGTACGGCAGTAGCAGTTCGGAATTTTCAGGAAAACTATCTAGAAGGTAGAACCGTGATGATGGGCTGCCCTAAATTTGACGACGCAGAGAGCTATGTACAAAGATTTGCGGAAATAATCAGTACCTGTAACCTAAAAAGCCTGACAGTCTTGATAATGGAAGTTCCCTGCTGCTCAGCAATGAATGTCATTGTCAAAAAAGCAATAGAAAAAGCGGGGAAATCAGTTCCAGTTGAGCAGATAACTATCTCCACAAGAGGAGAAGAGTTGTCGAGAAAAACGTGGTAACCAATCTTTGCTTAGATATGTACACTTTGCTCAGAATTTTTCTGGGCAAAGTGTACTATTTCGGCCAAATAAGCTGAATTCCTGAAGCAGATTCAGATATTCGTACACCTAAGGGGTGCAGCAATTGAAAGAGCGGCCGCCCAAAATAAAATAGTTCCTCGCTCAGTTTCAACTGAAAGTCGGAAATTACCCTAGCCCGAAAACGCAAATCGTTGCGCACGCGTTTTTCCAGTTCATTTTTTTGTTGATCCGAAAGTTGAGCCAAATTGGATTGAATCCCGCCAAGGTCCTCACAGGGACACATCCGTTCATGTTCTTTTATTACTGATAAAAGCGGATTCTCTTTATCAAGGATATCGAATCGACTTAAAGTATCCTTTTCTACAAGATCGAGAATCTCTCCGGTATCCCAGCATTTAAGTAGCCGACAAGCATAAGGCCTGTGGTCATATACAGTGCAGCCTAAATCTTCGTCATAATAACAGCAATCCCATTGCCGTCCAGTTCCGATGATTTTCACCAATTCAACTGTAGCTGGTTGAATCTTTCCTGCCACAGGGTTTAGAACCAGTTCTCCCTTCCGGATTGTTATCAGGCTACGCATCGGTATTTTCCCACTTCTCACCAATTCAAGATCCTGATTATGTAGAGCGGGCCCGCCTTTTTTACAACAGTTCCCACATTTTTTGCACGTTACCTGTTCGGATGTCATAGAATTCTTCGGAAGTGTTAACACACTGCGCCCTTATTTCCCTTTACTTCAAAAATGACCTTTTATGGTTTTAAAAAGATAAAACCTCTGGCCCTTAAAAGCTTGTAGACTTCCACGGGCCTCTGGCTATTAATCCGCATAAATATTTTTGTCACTGCATTTTTCTCTACCAGCCGAATTAACCGGGTAAGCAAAATTCCATTTTGCTCCAATAACAGGACAATTTCACTCAATATATTATCACGATCATCATCTTCAATCCCAATCAGGATCGATCCCTCTTCTGCTACCCCAAACAATTTTCGATAGGCGGCTGTAAGATCAAGGATTGAAAACATACCGATGACGGTTTTGTCCTCGCTGACAACCGGAATTCCACCGACCTTATCTCGATCAAGAATTATAAGTGCATCATCAAGAGTCGCATCGGGAGACAGAGTAGAACACGAAGTGGTCATCATATCCTCCACTGTGGATTTTTCTACTTGTTCAAATGCTAAATTTTTCTCTCCTCTCGAAGTAACAGATGACGGATAGGCGGAGCGAAGGTCTCTATCGGAGATGATGCCAATAAGCTTATTCTCTTGATCAACCACCGGCAGGTGCCTAATGTGATACTCATTGAGCAACCTTCGTGCTTCCGGTAGAAAAACGCTTGGAAATATGGTGATTGGTTCGGAAGTCATATATTCGGAGATATACATATTGTCACCACTACCGACTGCGTCGGCTCCTTTTCTGAAGACACTTATCCGGTTTATTTGGGGGAGTATTGTGTTATCTCCCCTAAGCAAAAGTACGTACTGCTGTACACTTATATTATAGCATATCGAACATGGAGAAGTTGTGTTTACAATGTAATTCTTGTCTCCACGACTTCTATTGAACAATCACCTTCTGACCACCCACATGAGATTCTCTTGAAGTCTTTGGTTGTGAAAAAAATTAAGATTAGCTATTGTCGTGGCAAAGAATAATCTTATACTTTAAGTGAAGATAAAGCTCCTGTCCCGGATAGCCAACTCCTGTCAGAATATTATGCGTATTACTCTCTACAGATCCATGCTTTGCCCACGCTGCCATCTGGCTGGTAAATATGTCCGTGAGATAACATCACATGATCCAGAAATTAAAGTCGAAGAAATCGATATCATGGCTGCTCCACGACAAAGCTGGAATGATGGGATCAGGATGATCCCGGCACTGAAAATCGACAATCATATTTTAAGTGCACTGTTTCTGAGTAAAATTGATATTGCTGACTTCATCACCAAACACAAGAGCTGAATCAATCCACCTCCACTATCATCCAACCATACCTTGAAAATATTTCTAACAAACTCTGTCGGTCGCCTTGATCTTATTGCCTGGGCCCTGGTCCTAATATTTTTTACGGGTAGCTCCCTG
>Ga0209692_10002219_pt1 | contig 22363 bp, 20 predicted proteins | sample tdDd472_FD_187129 | JGI IMG/M metagenome (GOLD analysis project Ga0209692, IMG submission 187129) | Marine sediment microbial communities from the Atlantic coast under amendment with organic carbon and nitrate - tdDd47.2 (SPAdes)... | ecosystem: Environmental > Aquatic > Marine > Coastal >... | reverse complement strand
GGGTGACCTCGTCGTCCTTGTCCTTGGCGTACAGGGCTGAATACCGGGCCGATCCCCGGTGGATGCGGCCGTTGACGGCGAACCGCGCATCGGTGGTGAACTGCGACATGCCGGTGGCCTTGTACGAACTGACGCCCATGTCGATGGAAAAGTCCACCTTGTCGAGTAAGCTGTACTTGATGGCCTTGATGCCCACCACTTCGCCCATGTCCAGAATCGTGTCCCGTTCCAGATGGACCACCCGCAGCGCGTCGTCCGCGCCGGTGGGCAGAAGTTGGCCGAAAACCAGGGTCCCGTCCCGCGTGGTGACCAGGAAGAGATATTGGCTTTCCAGTCGGGCGATCTTGAGCCACTTGATGGACAGGGTGCCCATGTCGTCGGTTTTCGCCGAGAGTTTGCCCCGCTCCAGGTTGAGGATCTCGCAGGTAATCCGGTCGCCGTTGTCCATGACCAGGATGTCGGTCTTGGGGGCGGCCCCGGCGGCCTGGGCCAGGCACACGGCCAGTAGCAGACACAAAAAAAGATGGCGGGGCAAGGCGGCTCCTGGGGCTGGGGGACAGGGTTTCGAGTGGCGCCATTCTACACAGCAACCGGCCGTCTGCCAATGCCGGGCGGCCAAAAAAAAGGGCGACCTCGAAAGGCCGCCCCATTCCGTTCGGATCGTCGCGTCTACTTGTACAGGGCCTTCAGGTTGTCGAAGGTGGTTTCCTCGGTCACGGACATGGCTTTGTCGCGGGGGCCGTGGTGGTTGTCGTCGTCGCGGTCACAGGGCGTGTTGCATTCCAGCTCGTTGTAGTCGGCGAGCAGGTCCTTCAGGCGAAGGGCTTCGTCCTTGTCGGCACCGCGGGGACGGCTGCGCAGGGGATGGGCCATCAGGTAGGCATCGGCGTCGGCGATGACGTCGTTGATGCCGTCGTCGGTGCCGTTCAGCACGTTCAGCTTGGCCGCGATCAGGTGCTTGGCCAGGATGATGGTGGCATCGCCGCGCACCGGGGTGCGCAGGACACGGATCAGGGCGCGCTTGCTGCGTTCCTCGCCACCCACCATGAGACTGTCCTGGGGCCAGTTGCGGGCGTGGTTCTTCCAGTAGCCGGGCGTGCGGTGGCAGGGCTCGTCGCCGGGCTCGTCGCACTCACAGACCAGGGAGGTCTCGAAGGTCAGGGTGTCCTCGTCGAAGAGGTCCGTTCCGTAGACGGAGTAGAGATGCACCGAGGCGGTCACGGTGTAGGTACCGCACAGGTCCACGCTCCACACGTCGCCGCCGGTCAGGAAACCGAGGCGGTCGTCGGTACGGGTCACCGGGGCGACGCCCTCGATCCGGGCCACTTCGCCGCCCTTTTCGTCGGTCAGCACGAAGCTGTAGTCCACATCCACGTCGTAGATGGTGTAGCGGTAGTAGACGGTGGCGTCGTAGGTGAAGCCTTCGCAGTCGGCCTTCACGTCGAACAGTTCGAAGTGGGTGGCCGAGGCGAGGCCGGGCAGGATCAGGATGGCGCACAGGGCGCCGGCCAGCATGAGCAGCTTTTTCATGGAGTCCCTCCAGGGGTGTCTATCGTGTTGCAGTGAGCGGGCGATTCATCTCGTTTGAGAGATTTTATTATATCATAAAAAAGATTTTAAGGTCAATAAAATACTATAGTCCAGAATTCCCGTTAGATACCACCCATGGCGTCCCCCGCCAGATTCCCCGTGGTCCAACAGGCTTGAAAGTTGAAGCCACCTGTCAATCCATCAATATCCAGGACCTCGCCGGCCAGGAACAGGCCGGGGCAAACCTTGCTCTCCATGGTTTTCAGATCGATCTCGGACAACTTCACGCCCCCGCAGGTCACGAACTCTTCCTTGTTGGCCGCCTGCCCGGTGATGTGCAGGGTGGTCCCGCTGACGGCGTCGAGCAAGGCCCGGCGGGGCTTTTTCCCCAACTCCGACCAGCGGGTCTCAGCGCTCACGCCGGCGGTGCGCACCAGAGCCTCCCACAGTCGACGAGGCAGATCCACGGGGCACCGGGTGGCCACGTGTTTCCGGGCTTCGGTCGTGGCGAACTCACGCAGGCGGGTGTCGAGGTCTTCGGGACCCAGGTCGGGCACCCAGTTCACCTTCAACTGGAAATCATAGTCCGTCTCGTGAAAGGCCCGCGCGCCCAGGGCCGACAGCTGGATCACACCCGGGCCGCTCACACCCTTGTGGGTCACCAGCAACGGGCCGCGCCGCTGCAGACCCTTGCGGGGGAGGGCGTTGCTCTGGGCGGTCAGTCCCACGTCGGGTACGGCCACGCCCGCCAGACCCTCAAACAGGGGGTGCCGGGTGTGGAAGGAAAACAGGGACGGCACCGGCGGGACGATGGTGTGGCCCAGACCCGAGGCCAGGTCGTAACCGCCGGCTCCACCCCCGCCGGAGGTGCGGCCACCGATGGCCAGTAGCACCTGATCGCAGCCCAGGATCGTCCCGTCAAGCAGGGTCACCTGGAAACCGGGTCGGCCGGTGCGCGGCTGCAGGGCGGTCACGGCCGCTCCGGTGCGCACCTCCACCCCGACGGATTGGGCTTCCCCGCGGAGGCATTCCACAATTGTGGAGGATTTGTCAGAAACGGGAAAAATCCGACCATCCGACTCTGTTTTAAGGTCAATTCCGCGGTCCGCAAACCAGGCCTGGGTGTGGGTGGGATTCCAGCGGCTGAAGGGCCCGATGAGGGCGCGACCGCCCCGGGGATAGTAGGCGGCCAGATCGCGCGGGTCATGGCACGCATGGGTCACATTGCAGCGCCCGCCGCCACTTACGGTCACTTTGCGCAGAACCTGGCCTTGGCGCTCCAGCAGGATCACCGGGGTGTCGGGATTGGCGGTGCGGGCGTGGATGGCCCCGAAAAATCCGGCGGGACCGCCCCCAATGACAATAATCATGACCGTTCCTTCCTGTCTGGACGCACAATAGGGCCTGGCGCGAACCTTGCCAATCAATGCTTGCCACCCCCTGTGGCTCGGTTACATTTGGGGTGGATAATGCCGGGTGGATGAACACCCGTATTCATATTCGTTTACCTGCGTGGGGAGCCTGCGATGAGTCACCCGCTCACGAATTCCGTTCACAAGTTCTACATCCCGGTCATGGGGACCGGTTTCACCATCGACACGCCATTGAAGGTGGCCCGTTACGGGATCAGTTCGGTGGTGTCCCTCGTGGACGACGTGCTCATTGAGCAGATGCGCAAGCGTCTGAGCAAGCAGGGCGAAACCTCGTATGAGGAGATCGGTGACAACGAAGAGGATTCCCGCGCCCGCCGGATCACGTCCTACCTGAACATGATGGACGACATGATCGGCGACCAGGTGGCGAAAATGCGCACCTCCCTGTTCGAAGCGGGCAGCGAGATCACACGCTATTACGAGATGCTGCCCGAGTCGCCGCTGCGCGCCATGTACCAGAAGATGCAGGCCACCCTGGACCCCGCCGAGCGGGCCCGTCTGCAGGACCTGTTGCGTGAGAAGGTTTCCGTCGGCGCCATCGACGTGAACATCATGACCAAACTGGACCGCGCCAAGCTCCAGAAGGGCCAGCTGCTCGGTCCCCAGTTCTCCGACGCCATGAGTGCCCTGCGGGGCTATGCCCAGAGCAAGGTGGAGTCGTCGGTCATCCTTTCGGCGGGCATGAACCGCAAGCTGTTTTCCTATCTGGCCGACTTCGGCGATTTCTTTCCCAACGACCGCGGCGAGATCCGCAAGCGCATCGTCCTGAAGGTGAGCGACTTCCGCTCCGCCCTGCTGCAGGGAAAACTCCTGGCGAGGCAGGGCCTGTGGGTGAGCGAGTACCGCGTCGAGTCGGGCCTGAACTGCGGCGGTCACGCCTTCGGCGGCCGCGGCACCCTCATGGGACCGGTGCTGGCCGAGTTCCAGGAGAAACGCGAAGACCTCAAGGGCACCCTGCACGAGATCTGGATCAAGGGCATGGAAAACCTGGGCCGGTCCATTCCGGCCGAGCGCCTGGATATCCGGGTTACCGCCCAGGGCGGCATCGGCACCGCCGAGGAGAATCGCCTGCTGCAGGAACGCTACGATGTGGACGCCATGGGCTGGGGCAGTCCTTTCCTGCTGGTCCCCGAGGTGGTCAACATTCCTGCGGACCATCTGCAGAAGATCATCGACGCCGGCGAGCACGACGTCCATCTGAGCGACGCCTCACCGCTGGGCGTGCCCTTCTGGTGCCTGAAGACGTCCGCCAGCGAAGAGCAGCGCCGGGAGCGCATCGCCGACGGCAAGCCGGGCAGCGCTTGCCCCAAGGGCTTCCTGGTCTCCAATACCGAATTCACGAAGGTGCCCATCTGCACGGCCAGCCGCGCTTTCCAGCGCCGCGCCCTGAAGGATCTGGAATCCGCCGAGCTGCCCGAGTTCGAGCGGGTCGAGCAGGAGTACCAGATCCAGGCGAAGGCCTGCATCTGCCACGACCTGGCCGGCAGCGCCACGGTGCCCACGGGCATCGACCCCGGCGCCAACACCGCCGTCTGTTGCGGACCGAACACGGTTTACTTCGGCCGCCAGGCGCGCCTGCGCGAAATGGTGGACCACATCTACGGACGCGCCAACCTGCCGCTGAACTTCGACCGTCCCCACATGTTCCTCAAGGAACTCTCCCTGCACCTGGACAGCCTGCGCAAGGAACTGGACCGGCGCGGCCGCGGCCTCAAGGCCTGCAACTGCAAGCAGTCCGACGAGATCAAAGAGAACCTGATCAGCGGGATCGGTCACTACCGTGACATGGCGGGCAAGTTGGTGGCCAGCTCGAGGGATGACTTCCTGTCACGCCTGGAGCGGCTGCGCGGCGAGTTGGACAAGCTGTCGTCCTAGGATTTGACGAGGCTTTGTCAGATTTAATAAAACGCCTTTGAATTTGGTGGTATGCTTTTGGCTCACCCCCGGTTCAAAGGCGTTTGTTTATGCGATGTAAATCCCTTTCCCTGCTTCTAATTCTGATCCTGGCCGCTGCCCCGGCCACGGTGCTGGCGTGTGCCAACCTGCTGGAGTCCACGGCGGATCTCAAGCACCACGTTAATGGCGCCCCTTCGCCCATCCCTGGTTACTGCTACTGGGAGAGCGATCCCGCCGCCGGACCCACCTTTACCGCCACCCAGCTCGACGGCTACGGCAACATGGACTGCCCCCATCCCTGGCGCGTGCACTGCGATGCGGACAGTCTGGTGTTCCAGGGCGCCTGGCCGGTCATTGATACGGAATACGTGCTGGGGGCCGACTACCAGGCGAACCTGACCTGCCGCCTCCGCGTCACGTCCGATATCAAACTGACCGCCACCCGATCGGTGAGCGGCCGGCTGGATCAGGATACCCACACCGCCGAGATCCTGTTTCCCGATGGCACGACCGTGGAGCTGCTGACGGACGGGATCGGAGACGACACGGCCGATCTGTTGCTACCGCCGGGGGTGTACGGTTTGACCCTTTACGTCTACGCCCATCAGACGCGGGCCCCCGACCCGGTGGTTTCCCCGTACGCGGGGCGGGTTGTCCTGCAATGGGACGCGACCGGAGAGTTGGCGGCGGAGGCGGTGGATTGGAATTCGCTGAAGATGTCGTTCAGACATTAAGACGGGCCAAAGACATTTCCATATGACGATCCTTGCCTTATCCTGGCAGGATGACACCCACTTTGACCCCAGATTTCGGGAGAGTCCCATGCGTCCAATCCTGCTGGTCCTGATCCTGCTGCTGGTCCCGGCCATGAGCCTGGCCGCCGATACCGTCAAGTCCCTCGACGACCTGGATATCGCCTACGACGTACTCGGTGAAGGGGACACCGCCGTCGTCCTGATCCACTGCTGGAGCTGCGACCGCACCTACTGGCGCGAACAGTTGGACGCCCTGGCCGCCAAGTACCTGGTGGTGAACATCGATCTGGCCGGCCACGGCGAGTCCTCCCTCGGCCGGAACAACTATCTCATGGCCGATTTCGGCAGTGACGTGGCCGCGGTCGTGAAAAAGCTGGATCTGAAACAGGTCATCCTGGTGGGCCATTCCATGGGCGGGACCGTGGCGGTGGAGGCGGCGGCCCAACTGCCGGGGCGGGTCATCGGGCTCATCGGCATCGACACCCTGCAGGAGCCGGGCTTCAACTATCCCGCCCAGGCGGTGGAGGGGTTTCTGGCGCCCATGCGCGCGGACTTCAAGACCCGCACCGGCCAGTTCGTGGCCAGCATGTTCCCCGAGGGCGCGGATCAGGCCCTGATCGACCAGGTGGCCGGCGACATGAGCGACGCGCCGCCCGAGGTGGCCATCTCCGCCATGTACTACCTGCTGACCCACGACCTGAAGGCGACTCTGGAGACCCTCGACGTCCGCATCGCCTGCCTGGACTCGGACAAGGCGCCCATCGACCGCGAGGGCTGGGCCTTCTACGAGCCCGGCTACGCCACGATGACCATGGAGGGCGTGGGACACTTCCTGTTGTTGGAAAAGCCCGCGGAGTTCAATTCGAATTTCCTGGCCATGATCAAGTCCCTGGAGAAGTATGCGGGCGTCCGTTGAAATTGGGTTTTGTTGCCTTAGCAACCAGCTGGAAGCAGCGATAAATTTTTCAAAGTTGCTAAGGCAACAAAAAAGCGCCGCGGACATATGTGCCACGGCGCTTCATTTCCAGGCAAAAACCCTCAGAATTCCCCAACTCCCAGCTCCCGGATCGCGCCAAGCACGGCCTCGTGCACTTGCCCGTTGGACACGATCACCCCCAGATTATTCTCCAGCTGATAGCCCTGGGTGAAGTCGAGGTCGCGCCCGGTGATGTCCGTCACGCGCCCGCCGGCCTCGGTGACCACCAGCACGCCGCCGGCGTGATCCCAGATCTTCTCCTGGTACTTTCCGTCACGCGGAAGCCGCAGGTAGGCTTCGGCCTCGCCGCGCGCCACCACCGCGTACTTGGTCTGCGAGTCCAGACGCGCGGGCTCGGCCTGGATGGCCAGCCGTTCGGCGATCCGCGCCGCGTCGCCGTGGGACGAATGCGCGGCCTCCACCGATTCGCAGAAGCGGATCATGGCGATATCGGTCTGCGGACTCACATGAACGGGAATGGCCTCGCCGTCACCCAGCAGGGGCAGCTGCCACACACCGGCGCCGCGGATGGCGGCGAACACGGTGCCGTCGCCCCGCTCGCCGGCCAGGGTGTGGCCCAGGTTGGGGCAGCCCAGGGCGGCCACTTCGATCCGGCCGTCCACGATGAGCGCCAGACTGATGGCGTACTGCTGCCCGCGCAGGAAGCCCTTGGTGCCGTCGATGGGATCCAGGGTCCAGAAACGGGGCGCGTAGTCCTTGGCGCCGCCGCGATCGATCCAGCGGCAGACGGTGTCGGGGTCCGCGTCGTCCCACTGCTGCCCCACGTGGCCGACCACGCGCGCCAACAGGGTGGCGTTGTCCGGGCTGCGCAGGGCCGCCGAATCCTCCTCGCCGATGATGGGGTCGGCGGTGAATTGGCCTGCAATGATGCGGCAAATCAGGGCCTGACTGCCGAAGTCGGCCACGGTGACCGGGCTGCGGTCGGCCTTGTCCAGCACGCCGTGATCGATCTGGGCCTGCACTTCGCGGCACAGCACGCCGGCGGTGCGCACGGCCGTTACGGCGGTATCCAGTTCAAGGGCCAGGGCGTGTGTGTGCCAAGGGTGCGTCATGATCCTACTCCCACTCAATGGTGCCGGGCGGTTTGCTGGTCAGGTCATAGGCCACGCCGCTGATGCCGTCCAGGGCCATAATCGCGTCCCGGAGCTCCTCCAAAAGGTCCAGGGGCAGACGGGCGGCCGTGGCGGTCATGGCCCGCTCGCTGTGGATGGGACGCATGATGCACAGCTCGCGGCCCTGGCCGTCGATCTCCAGGGGCACCAGCACCGTGGGGCACTGCCACACCTGGTCGTACAGGCCGTGGCGCTGCAGGCCGCTCATCACCAGGTGGTCGCATTCGCGCAGCAGGTCCAGGCGGTCGGCGGTCATGGTGGCGGCCAGCGGACGCAGGGCCTGGGGCAGGGCGTCGCCCAGGTTCCACAGGGTGCGGTTCAGGCCGTCCACGGTCTTGAAAATGGTTCCGGACGCCTCGGCCAGGGTGTCCCAGTCGGCCTCGCCGTGCAGCAGCACCGGGTGCTCGTAGCTGCGCAGGTCGGCCTTCACGCCCACCGACCGGATGGGCAGCGGCAGGCCGCCCAGACCGAATTTGGCCGCGGCGGCCTGCACCGCGGGAATCATTTCGGCCAGCTGTTCGCCGTCGGTCAGTTCGCCGTCGCTGCACAGCAGACGCACGCCCAGGCCCGGACCGGGGAAGGGGTGGCGCCAGATCATGTCGTGGGGGATGCCCATCTTCTCGCCCAGTTCGCGGACCTCCACCTTGTAGAGGTCGGCCAGCGGTTCGATGATCTTCCCCGCGGCGATCATCTCCTCGATGATGGGCACGCGGTTGTGATGGGTCTTGATGGTGTCGGCCCGTTTGGTGGCGCCGCTCTCGATGGTGTCGGGGTAGATGGTGCCCTGACCCAGCAGGTGGTCCTCGATGCCCAGCCGCCGCGCCTCGCTCTCGAACACGGTGATGAAGGTGTCGCCGATGGCCCGCCGCTTGGCTTCGGGCTCGGTCATGCCGGTCATGGCCGTGAGGAATTCGTTGGTGGCGTCGATGAAGTGGAAATTTTCGCCCATGCCCAGCTGGGTGAACATGTCCACCACCGTGGCCGACTCGTCCTTGCGCATGAGGCCGTTGTCCACGTGCAGCAGGTGCAGGCGGTCGGGGCCCAGGGCCTTCAGGAACAGCACGGCCGCCACGGTGGAATCCACGCCGCCGCTGGCCAGCAGGAACACCGACCCGTCGCCCACCTGAGCGTTGATTTTCTCGATCTGCTCTTCCACATAGCTGTCCATGGTCCAGGTGGGGTCACAGTTGCAGATGTTGAGTACGAAGTTGGCGATCATCTCGTCGCCGTGCAGGGTGTCGTCCACCTCGGGGTGGTACTGGAAGCCGTAGCGCTTCAACTTGTCGCTGCCGATGGCGGCAAAATGATGGGGCTCGCTGCCTTCGCCCAGGAGGGTGAAGCCCAGTTCCTCGAAGTCCGGGCCCACGCCGGTCACCGAGTCGAAGTGGCTCATCCACACCTGCTCCACCTTGTCCAGACCGGCGAACAGCGGGTGGTCCCGCAGGATGTGCAGGTCGGCGTGACCCCACTCCTGCTTGCCGTTGACCACGGTGCCGCCGTAGTGCTTGGCGATCTCCTGGTGGCCGAAGCAGAAGCCCAGAATGGGGATCTCCAGGTCGTAGATGGCCTTGGTGTACTCCGAATCCTCGCCGAAGGACGACAGGGCCGGACTCCCGCTCAGAATGATGCCTTTGTAGCCGTCAAAAGCCTCGATGGGGTCTTCGGGCTGCTTGATCTCCGCCAGTACGTGGGCGCGGCGCACCTTGGTGGCGATGAGATGGGCGTACTGACCGCCGAAATCGATGACGGCGATCCTGTCGTGGTGGGGCGTGGAACTCATGGGACCGTCCAGGGAAGGGGACCAGGGCGACGGGATGATGCCCATAATTAACAGACAAACCGGTAATCCTCAAGATTGTGATGGGGGAAGGCTCGGATTAATTGAAATTCCGGCCCGGACAGCCTCGGGAATGATATTGCGTCTCAGTTCCGGTCAAAAACCCCGTTTCCTACAGTTATCCCTCAGAGAAGGGTGGTTTCAGGAGGGCCTACCGTGATAGAGTGTTATCGAAACAACATCCTGGGCCCTCCGTACTTCCGAGGGTCACCCCACGCCCTTCGGAGGAAGCCATGTCCGGTCCCACACGTCGCGAATTCCTGAAAACCGGTGCCCTGGTGGCGGGCGGTGTGATCCTGACCCGGACGGGTGTCTTTCCAGAGGCCGTTTTCGGCGCGGACGCCGTGCCGACCCTGTCGGTGGCCCGCTGGGACGAGGCCCTGCTCGCGGAGGCCGACCTCACGCAGATGGCCGTCAAGCTGACGGAAACCGCCGTGGCGAACCTGGGCGGCCTCGACCGCTTTGTGGAAAAGGGCCATACGGTGTGGATCAAGCCGAACATCGGCTGGAACCGTCGGCCTGAACTCGCGGCCAACACGAATCCCGACGTGGTGGGCACCCTGGTGCGATTGTGCCTGGAGGCGGGCGCCAAGACCGTGAAGGTGGGCGACCATCCCTGCCATCCGGCGCGACAGTGCTACCGCAACAGCGGCATCACCAAGGCCGTGGAGGCCGAGGGTGGCAAGATGATCTACCTCGACAAGAAACGCTTCATCGACGCCGAGATCGGCGGCGAACACCTGACCACCTGGCCCGTCTACGCCGAGGTGACGGACGCCGACCTGGTGATCAACGTGCCCGTCCTCAAGCACCACGGTCTAACAGGTGTTTCGGCGGCCATGAAGAACTACATGGGCGTGATCGGCGGCAACCGCGGCTCCTGGCACCAGAACATGGACGCCTGCCTCACCGACATCACCGCCTTCATGAAGCCGCGCATCACCCTTCTCGACGCCGTGCGCACCCTGAACGATCACGGACCGCAGGGCGGCGATCCCAACGACGTGTCCGTGCGCGGCGTGGTGGCCGCAAGCACAGATATTGTGGCCCTCGACGCCCTCGGCGTGACCCTGCTGGGCCACGCCCCGGCCGATATCAAGCCCATCGCCGCCGCCGAGGCGCGCGGGCTGGGCACGGCGGACTTCGCGTCGCTGAATCCGGTCGAGCAGATCGTCTCGTGAGCGTGTACACGAAGGCCCGCCGGATCATCTGGATCCGTCGCGCGGTGCAGGGGTTGGCCCTGTTCCTGTTTGTCTATCTGCTGACGGCCAACCGTCCCGCCGACGGCGTGGCGCCCACCGCCCCCGTGACTTTCTTTTTCGACCTCAATCCCCTGGTGACCCTCAGCTCCTGGCTGTCCACGCACACCTTTGAGGGGCTGTCGCTTCTGGCGTTGCTGACGGTGGGGGTGACGCTGATTTTCGGCCGCGTGTTCTGCGGCTGGTTCTGTCCCATGGGCACCCTCCACAACATGGTGGGCAGCCTGCGCGACCAGTTCCGCAAGGTCGTGCCGCGCAAGGAAAGCTACAGCAAGTGGCAGCGGGCCAAGTACTTCGTGCTGGTGGCGCTACTGGTGATGGCCGCGGCGGGCGCCCAGTGGACCGGCGTGCTCGACCCCTTCTCGCTGCTCTATCGCAGCCTCGCGCTCACCGTGATTCCCGCCCTGGACGCCGGCCTCTCCGAAACCGCCAACGCCGTCTACCTGTCCGATCCGCACCTCGGCGGCCTCCACTTCCGCGACTGGACCGACCCCGTCTACATCTGGTGGAAAGACCACGTGACGGCCACCGAACTGCGCGTGTTCTCGGGCTCCGGTCTCGTGTTCCTCGTGTTCATCGCCGCCCTGGTGGCGAACCTCTACCGCAACCGGTTCTGGTGCCGGTATATCTGTCCGCTGGGTGGACTGCTGGGACTCATTTCCTTCCGGCCGCTGCTGCGCCTCACCAGTGACCCCGCCGCTTGTAATTCGTGCAAGAAGTGCACGCTGGCCTGTCCTGCCGCCGCCCAGCCCGAACTGCCGAACGAGTGGCTGGCCACCGAGTGCTTCGGCTGCTGGAACTGCGTGGGGTCGTGCGACAACCAGGGACTCGACTTCAAGTGGTTCAGTCCCATCAAGAAATCGAGCGAAGGCTCCGTGGACCTGGGCAAGCGGCGTCTGCTGGCCGCCGGGGTGAGCGGGGTGGCCGGTCTGGCCATGTTGCGCGTGACGCCGGCCGCCCACGGCAAGACGTTCGAGTCTTCTTTAATCCGACCCCCCGGCGCGCTTCCCGAGCGCGATTTCCTGCAACGGTGCGTGCGGTGCGGCCTGTGCATGCAGACCTGTCCGTCGGGCGGTCTGCAGCCCACCTTCGCCGAAGCGGGCCTGGAGGGCCTGTGGTCGCCGGTGCTGGTGCCGGCCATCGGTTGGTGCGAGTTCAACTGCCACGCCTGCGGCCAGGTGTGCCCTACCGGGGCCATCGAGCCGCTGGACCTGCCGGTGAAGCAGAAGGTGAAGATCGGCCTCGCGGTGATCGACAGCACGCGCTGCCTGCCCTACGCCTACGGTCGCGAGTGCATCGTGTGCGAAGAGCACTGCCCGGTGCCGGACAAGGCCATCACCTTCGAGTACCGCGACGCCACCCAGCGCGACGGGTCGGTGCGCCGTCTGAAATTCCCCCGGGTGGATCCGGACCGGTGCACCGGGTGCGGCATCTGCGAAACCAAGTGCCCCTTCCAGGACAAGGCCGCCATCCGCGTGACCAGCGCGGGCGAGGACCGGCATCCCGAGAACCAGCCCATGCTGCCGGCGGAGGCCGGCGGCTACTACTACGAACAGGATTCCCAGAGCGATCAGTCGAGCGATCCCTACGGATACAATTGAAAGGTGTCGGACCATGAGCAAAGAAACTCCTGAAAAGCGTGACGGCCTGAGTCGTCGGACCTTCCTGACCGCCGGCGGGATCGCCGCCCTGGGCGCGGTCGCGGGTTGTGCGGGCAAGGGATCAGTCATTGCGACCGACGCGGCTGAAGCGGCCGGCGATAAGGAGGCGCCCAAGGTTGCCTCATTCCGCACGCTGGGCCGTACCGGCTTCAAGGTGTCGGATCTGAGCATGGGCGCCGGCAGTATCGCCGACTCCAACGTGGTGCGTTACGCCTACGACCACGGCATCAACCTGTTCGACACCGCCGAGTCCTACGGCAACGGCGACTCCGAGACCAAGATCGGCGGCGCCATGCAGTTCATGGAGCGCGAGAAGATCTTCATCGTGACCAAGCTCGACATCGGTGAGAAGCCGGATGAGCAGACCCTCATCGAACGCTTCAACAAGAGCCTGGAACGCCTGCAGACGCCCTACGTCGATGCCCTCTACAGCCACGGCATCGCCGACGTCGAACTGGTGGACTACGAGCCGTTCATCAACGCTTGCAACACCTTGAAGGCCGAGGGAAAGCTGAAGCACATGGGCATCAGCAGCCACGGGCCGCGCGGTGACGAACCCGATTCCATGGAAGCGGTGCTGGGCAAGGCCGCCGAGCACGGCGGCTACGACGTGATGCTCCTGTCCTACGGATTCATCAACAAGGACGAGGGCGAGCGGGTGCTGGCGGCCTGCAAGGCCAAGAACGTGGGCACCACCATCATGAAGTCGGCCACCGGGCTGGTGGAAATGCCGGTGCTGGATTTTGAGAATCCCAGCGAGCAGGTGCAGGGCTGGTTCGAATATCTCGAGGGCGGCGGCGCCACCCATGAGGAAGCCAAGGAACGCATCACGAATTACTTCAGCCGGAACAAGCCCGAGTTCGAAAAGGCCTTCGCGGCCACCGGGCCCTTCATGGCCGAGTACGGGATCAAGACGCAGGAGGAACTGACCTTCAAAAGTCTGCAGTGGGTGCTGCGCAACCCCGACGCCCACACCATCTGCCCGTCCATGGCCTCGTTCGACGACCTCGACCGGTTCCTGCCCCTGTCCGGCACCCAGCTGTCCAGCAGCGGCCAGCAGTTCCTCGACCAGTACGCCAAGGCCTTCGGCCCCACGGCGTGCCGGTTCAGCTGCACCGAGTGCATCGGGTCGTGCCCGGACAACGTGCCGGTGAACACGATCCTGCGCTACGCCTACTACTACAAGAACCAGGGCCGCGAGAAGCACGCCATGCAGAAGTATGCGCGCTTGGTTGGGGCCAACGCCGCGGCGTGTCTCGACTGCGACGCCCCCTGCGTGGGGGCCTGTCCGCACGGTGTCCAGGTGCAGGCGCAGCTCTTCAACGCCCACGGCCGCCTGGCCATGGCATGAGGGGGTTGGTCGTGAGGAGACTCGCAATTCTGACGATGGCCGCCCTGCTCCTGCTTCTGGCGGGAGCGGTGGCGGCCCAGCCCGCCGAGGTCCATGTTCCGGTGCCTGAAGGCTGGACCGCCGTGGACGAAGAGTACCGCTTCGGCCCGGAAAACCTCTGGGAGTACATCAACGGCGCGGCGGACCTGTTCCTGACCTACGGTTTCCAGGAACTGGTCGTGCTCGATATGGAGCAGGGCGACGCGGCCCTCTCGGTGAGCGTGTACGACATGGGCCGTCAACTCGATGCTTTCGGTATCTACGAGAGTGAAAAGCCTGCCGACGGTGACGGTATCGACGGCGTGGGCGCTGCCGCTGTCCTGCAGCCGCCCTACCGCGGGCTCATCCTGAAGGACCGCTGGTACGTGAAGGTGGAGGTGGGTGGCGGCGACGTGGACGCGCCCGTCCTGGAAGCCGCCATGCGAGACATCGCGGCCGGTCTGCCCGGCTCCGACGACCTGCCGGCGGCCCTGCTCGCGCTCCCGTCGAAGGGACGCAAGCCCGGCACGGTGGCCTACACCGGCAGCAGCTTCCTGGGCCTCGACGACCTGGAAGGCTGCCTGCACGCCGACTACGAGGTGGACGGCGTCGGGTTCAAGCTGTTCGTCATGAAGCCCAGCAAGGGGCTCCAGGCCAACAAACGCGGCAAATGGTCCGTGTCCGACGGCAAGGACGGCGCCACGGTTTACCGTCGCGAGATTCCCTACACCGGCACCGTCGTGCTGATGGGAGACGACGAACAATTGCTGGGCGTGTCCGGTTTCACCGACGGGGACCAGGCCCAGGCCCTGCTCGAATCGATGAAGGACGGCTCATGACGACCGATCGCACCCTGAAACTGATCGCCGACCTCGAAGCCTGGTTCGCCGACTGCGGCTCGGGCGTGATTGCCTACTCCGGCGGCATCGACAGCACGCTGGTGGCCTGGCTGGCCCGGAAGTACCTCGGCCGGGACCAGTGCCTGGCCGTGATCGGCGACTCCAGCAGTCTCAAGCGCGGACACCTTGACGCGGCGCGCGACTTCGCCGTCGAGCACGACATCCCGCTGGAGATCGTGCCCACCTGCGAGATGGACGTGGACGCCTACCGCGTGAACCCCGAAGACCGCTGCTTCCACTGCAAGAGCGAGCTGTACACGCGGCTCGAGGCGGTGCGGGAGCGCGTCGGTTTCGCCCACATCCTGGGCGGTGAGAACGTGGACGACCACGGCGACTACCGGCCCGGCCTGCAGGCCGCCGCCAACTTCAAGGTGCGCGGCCCGTTCGCCGAGTGCGGCGTGACCAAGGGCGAGCTGCGGGCCATCGCCCGCCACTTCGGCCTCGACTGCTGGGACAAGCCGGCCAGCCCCTGCCTGAGCAGCCGCATCCCCTACTTCCAGGAGATCACGACGGCCAAGCTGGAGCGGGTCGAAGCCGGCGAAAACCTGTTGGAAGGGCGGGGCTTCCCCGAGTCCCGCGTGCGCCACCACGAGGGCTTCGCGCGCATCGAGGTGCCGTCCGACAAGGTGGACGACCTGCGCGCCCAGGAAACCGACCTGGCTGCCGCGTTCCGGGACATCGGTTTCGCGCGCATCGAGATCGACCCGGAGGGCTTCGTGTCCGGCAAACTGAACAGGGCGCTGTGATGCACGACCACGACATCGATTTCGAGCGTCAGGACCGGCTCGGCTTTCCCGAGTTCGTGTTCGGTGAGGGCAAGACGGTGGAACAGATCGGCGCCATCCTCGACCAGTTCCGTGAGCGCGGCGTGAGCGGCCTGGTGACCCGTGTCCAGCCCGAGAAGGGCGAGGTCCTGGCCGGCGCCCACGACGATCTGCATCACGACCCCGTCGCCCGCACGCTCCAGCTCGGCCCGGATCACCCGGCGACGGAATCAGGAACCGTGGCCGTGTGCGCGGCCGGCACCTCCGACGCCCCCGTGGCCGCCGAAGCCGCCAAGGTGTTGCGCTTCCTGGGCATCGAGACGGCGACCTTCGTGGACAAGGGCGTGGCCGGCATCCACCGGCTGATGAAGGCCCTGCCCGAGCTGAAGGACGCCGATGTCGTCATCTGCATCGCCGGCTTCGAAGGTGCGCTGCCGTCGGTGCTGTCGGGCCTGGTGCACCAGCCCATCATCGGCGTGCCCACCAGCGTGGGTTACGGCGTGGCCGCGGGTGGCACCACCGCCCTGCACGCCATGCTTTCGAGCTGCGCCAACGGCCTGACCGTGGTGAACATCGACAACGGGTTCGGGGCGGCCATCGCCGCGGCCCGCATCCTCGGCCGGAAGGGCCCGCGCGCATGACCGTCCTCAGGATCGAACCCTTCTCCGGAATCAGCGGCGACATGATGCTCGGCGCCCTGCTCGACCTGGGCGCGGATCCGGCGTTGCTCACGGGATTGCCGGCGGCTCTCGGGCTCGATGGCGCCAGCGTGACGGTCGGTTCGGTGGACCGGTGCGGCATCAAGTGCGTGAAGGTGGACATCGTGGATGATACTGAGCCGGTGCACCGGCACCTGTCGGATATCGAAGCGATGATCCAGGGGGCGGACCTTGCCGACGGCGCCCGGGCCTTCGCGTTGAAGGTGTTCCGGATCGTGGGGGAGGCCGAGGCGCAGGTTCACGGTGTGCCCGTCGAGAAGGTTCACTTCCACGAGGTCGGGGCCATCGATTCCATTCTCGACATCGTTGGGGCGGCGGTCTTGTTGGATTCGCTCGGCGTGGACCGGGCTGTTTCGGACCCGGTGTGCGTGGGATCCGGGTTCGTGAATTGCGCGCACGGCCGACTGCCCGTTCCAGCGCCGGCCACCGCGCTGATCCTTCACGGCGTGCCCGCCTATCCCGGTGAGATCGCCAAGGAGATGACCACGCCGACCGGGGCGGCTTTGCTCAAGGCGCTGGAGCCGGAGTTCGAGGCGCCCGTTTTGGCCGTGACCGCCACGGGTTACGGGGCGGGGACGCGGGAATTCGAGCAGCCGAACTGTCTGCGGTTGAGCCTGGGCGAAGTGGCGGAAGCCGGTGAAACGATCTGGCAGATTCAGACCAACCTCGACGACTCCACCGGCGAACTGCTCGGCGGCCACTTCCAGGATTTGTTGTTGGAGCGCGGGGCGCTGGACCTGAACCTTTGCCCCGTGATCATGAAGAAGGGCCGGCCGGGGCAGCGGCTCGAAGTGCTGTGCCGGACTGCGGACCGCGAGACCGTGGTGAACGCGATCCTGGAGGAGACCACGACCATCGGGGTGCGGTACTTCCCGGTGAGCCGGACGGCTTTGCCGCGGGTGGCGGAGACCGTGATCACTCGGTTTGGAGAGATCGGAGTCAAAACGGTGACGTTGCCGTCGGGAAGGACCCGCAGGACGCCGGAGTACGAAAACTGCCGAGCGCTGGCGGTTGATCTCGGGGTGCCGGTGAGGGACATCATGACGGAAGCCATGCGGGTATGTGACCCGGAGTGAAAGGCGTCGGTTGTGCCTCCGAAAATGTGTTTTTGCTCCCTTGGTCTGATCAGGTGACCAAGGGAGTTTTCTAATAGGCCAACTTCAACTCATGCCGCCGAGTTTTGGGATACGCCCGCGTCTCAACCCGCCGGTCGTAGTACTCAGCCCACCGCTGCGACAGATCACACCGCGTCCGAAACAACCGCCCCCCAAGGAACTCGTCGATCTCCAGCGGTCTGTCCATCATCCCCCGGACCATCGCCGGGGTCGGACTGCCGCGCTCTTTCTCCCGTCGCCCCTTCATGTAGTTCCGCCAGATCAGCAGGATCGCCAACCGTTCAGCACTCCCCTGTCGACGCTTCGACCAGGCGATCGTCTCTCGTTTGTGATTCGCATTGCAGTGCCGGATCAAGAGGTCCAACAGATTGACCTCCCACAACGAATTGTTCACATCCCGATGCTCGGATCCAGGCGTGATTCGATGATCAACCTCAGTTCTTAATCCTTTGATGGACCGTTGGTAAGCGGGATGGTCATCACTGTAAACGATGGCCTGCCGGCCATCTCCCAGGGCGACTTCCAGCAGCTGCTTCATGTCTTTCTCGATCGCCTTCGGGTCGGGCCTGCCAAGGGTTGTTTCAATCTCCTGGCGACGGCATTTCTGGTGTGCGGTCATTCGTCCCTTGCGGCGCAGTTCGCTGTCGGTGAAGTGGATGAAAAAGTCGGTTCCCTTCTCAACGGCGACATGATGATGGATCGGAAAGTACTGGCTGTATTCGAAGGACTCGAACCCATCGACGACGATTTCACGAAAAGGGCGAGCCCGCTCCATCATTACGGTATGGAAGAGCAGAGCGTGGCGGCCGAGGCGGGCAATGTGCCGGTCGACGGTCTCCTGGGCGACCTTCAGATCCCGGGCAATCTGGCGGCTGGCCATGCAGCCTATGACCTTCATCAGGATCAATCGATCGAGGCCGGGTCGTTTCTGCCAGTAGGAATCGGAGAAGGTCTGGGTGCTGAAGCTCCGCTTGCAGGCCTTGCAGGTAAACCGCTGGATACGGTGCGGGGCCTGGAGTCGCCGGTAGAAGCCTATTTTCTTGTAAGGCCAGGTTTTGTCCGAGGCGTTGTGGTGCATGCAGTTAGGATTGGGGCAGTGGGGAGGGGCCCATGTTCTGGAGCGTGTGTTGGTGAAAAACATATCCGGCCCACCGCAAGCAGTGAGCCGGACACATTCTCAAAGGCACAACCGATCATTTAGGTCAATCTGGACCGCAGGACATCGGCCAGGTGCTCGAACGTCGAGGGGTCGACTCCGGTGCCCCCCTGATAGGGGTCACTGAGTGACAGGATCAGATACAGAACCAATCCCACGAAGAGAGTGTAGAGCGAAACGAGGACCACGAGCGGAATCTGTGGACGGTAGGCCCCGAAGCACGCCATGGTGATGAGAAAACCGACGTAGATGGAGAAGAGATAAATGGGGGGTTCGGACAACGCATTGTCCAGCCGGATCAACCTGTAGTCTGAAACGACGTCAACATCTGCGATCAGACGGCTCAGGATCACTTCCTGATCCGAGGAAATGGGTTGAAGGGCCAACACTTCGGTCTCGATCGTGATTCGCAACTCTTCGGCTCTCTGCCCGAGTTCGTCTCTGGCCAGAGCAGGCCAGTCGTCATCGACGACCGCCTGCGTATACTCGATGAGAAGAACCTGCAGGCCGCGGGTGCCTTCTATGTCAAACCTCTGCAGGTCATGAAACATATCCGAGATGGCAATGGCTTCTCGCCCGACCGAGTTTTCGACCATCCGCATGTCGATGGCCACTTCTGCGAAGGCCAGCGACAGCATCAAGCTGACGAGCATACCGATCACCCGGAACAAACTGCTGGTCGAGTCCCTCAGATCGCCGTGCTTGTATCGGTCGATGAACTTGTGGAAGACGAAATATACCGTTAGCCCAACGACCGTTGCCAGGACCATGGATATGATGCCGCCGGCAACCAGTGGCAGAGAGAGTATGAAATCGACCATGAAGCTTCCATCCAGATCATGGGGTCAAGTCCGACTCGCATTTCGCAGAATTGAAAGTGGTCTTCCACTCAGGCCTTGTCAAGCGGTCGGTGCCCCGCAGGCCGGGAACGAATCCTTGCCTCATTGCCGTCAACACGTCAGCGACGGCGCTCGCCATGGATGGCCATGGCCGTCGCCGGCGTAATGACTTGACAATATCTTTCGCGGATTCAACACATAAGTGCAACTCGTCAGAGCTTGGATAGTTGGGGCCAACTGGTATAGTCCAGTGCAACTTCGATCCTAGCAAGACGAGGAGGCACATGAACCGCTACTACCAGCTGACCCGTGAGCAAAGATACCAGATCGGCGCCCTGAGGGATATAGGCGTCACCCAGAAGATGATCGCCGCCCAGGTTGGCGTAAGCCCTTCGACAATAAGTCGTGAGCTGAGACGCAACTCAGTCGCCGACCGATACGATGCCGCACAGGCCGACCAAGTGGCTACCCGGCGTCGCCGCACGGCCGCCAAGGCCGTTCGGATCGGCCCCGAGTTGCTGGGGGAGGTCGAGGACCTGTTGCGCCAGGAGTGGAGTCCCGAACAGGTCTCCGGCCACCTGCGAAAGCGAGCCGGCGCATCGGTCAGCCACGAGCGGATCTACCAGCACGTCCGCTGGGACAAGACCGTCGGTGGTGACCTGTACACCTACCTGCGGCACGGGATGAAGCGCAGGCGGCGGTACGGAAAGCCTGATCTGCGTGGCCATATCCGAGGCCGGGTGAGCATCGAGGAGCGGCCTTCGGTGGTCGACCGCAAGGAGCGGCTGGGCGACTGGGAGATCGATACGGTCCACGGTCACCGCAGCCGCGGCGGAGCTCTGTTGACGATCGTGGACCGCAAGGCGAAGTACGCACGACTGAAGCGATTACCGGATCGGAAAGCCGCTACCGTGGCCGCAGCGACGATCGATCTGCTCGGCGGCCTGGGCGAGCGGGCGCTGACGATCACGGCGGACAACGGCAAGGAGTTCGCGGACCACGCCCGAATCTCGGAAGAAGTCGGGGCGGCGTTCTTCTTCGCCCATCCGTACAGCTCGTGGGAACGCGGCCTGAACGAGCAGACGAACGGCCTGATCCGTCAGTACTTCCCGAAGGGAAGCGACTTCACGGAGATCGAGGACTGGGAAGTGCAGTGGGTGGAAGACCGGCTCAACAGCCGGCCGAGAAAGACACTAGGCTATGCCACACCGGCCGAGGTGTTCCATGGCCAGAGGGAATGAGCGGAGTTGCACTTGTTGGTTGAATCCGCGAGGTATATTGTGAAAGCCCTACGTGGATAATCTAAACCCCTCTGAAACACATGATCGAGATTGAGTGCTGGCTCCCAATCCCAATCAGCCACTTCGCCAGATTCTCCATTCTCCCCAATGGGGAAAATCATCAATTGTTCGTCGCCAAGATCTTCACTGGCCGGTCGATCGACGTATTTGGATGCAAAACGCTCCAGTGTTTCCTGGTCACGAGATTTTGTTAAGGCATAGATATCAATGCTGGGCGGCATTTCTTCTCTCTGTCTAACGTTTGGTTCACCTGCAAGCGCGTTCGGCGAAGCCGATTTGGCGCGGACCTGGCGCAAGCCAGGTGCGTGACAAAAGCGTTTGTCGGGTGCAAGCGTTTGTTATAGTTCCTACTTTACTGTCTCGTAATAATACCCACCAACAATTGTTGGGGGTAAACAAAATACGTTCCTTCCCTCCTCAGATTCCACATGAAACATTTCGCCACCTACCGCCACTGAATCATAAACGCACAAATAGTGCATTCTAGCCTGTCCCGCGGGGCCCGAAATATGTAACCGATAAGTCTCTTCCATTACTTCGCCCTCAAAAAATTCCACCGGAAAAATCTGGTGCCCAACCTCTAATGAGCCCGGTCCGTCTAATGTTCCAACCGGGGCCCTAGATCTAGCCAAACCCTCTAACACAAGAAGCCCTTTTCCATTGAATTTTGGTATCGCACTTAGTGTTATTTCGGTCGTTTCCCCCTGCACAAATTTTTGGGTCGAATAGGAAACCTTGAGACCGTATTCCAAATCAAATGTAACTGTATAGAAGGCCCCAATTGGCTCTACAATGTCTCCTCCATTTGAGTCATCATCAAAGACAGAACATCCTAGGGGCCCCATTAAAGGAAGAGCGAGCAAACTCAAAAATGTGAAGGAAAAATGTATCCTTTGAGATATTTTCATCGCTGGGCTCCTTCTACATTTCTTCTTGCAACTATAACGTTTGGTTCACCTGCAACCGGGTCTGGCGCGGGCCGTGCGAAAGCACGGGGCGTGACAGGGCCGGTTGTCGGGTGCAAGCTTTTGTTATCTTTTTGGTCGAAACCGCCTCCATTTCGACTCTATTCTTTTTCCTGACCCCAATCAATTCTCACCCCAGGATGACTTTTCTTCAACTCTTTCACAGTGCCAGAGAAATCCAATTGGAGCTTTGATATGAAATCAAGGACCTCGCATTCTTGCACTTCTGAAAGGGAAAACCAAACTCCCTTTCTTAAGCTGCCATCTCTGGCAATTCCAATTGAATACAAACCCGTGGTTCCTACCGCTACCCCCAGCCCGGTTTCCCCATTGCCTACCTGTCGCATGATGTCGGGAACATCTTCGTTTCTGGCGATGTTGCTGGTGCGATATCGGAAGCAGAGAGTATCCCCTTTTTCGACCGCAGGACCTTCGTTTTGCCAGGCCGCCCTATTGACCAGAACACATGCTCTATTTGTTGGAAAAAACCATCCCGGGTCCTGTTCCAGACGAGACTCTTCGGGCACTTCATTGTTGGAAATCAGAGTCCCCTCAACAACAATTTCATTCCAATACACATAGAGTCCAGGGTCGTATGGATAGCTTGAACAAATCGCTCCGGTTGAGATGAAAGAAATAGCCAATCCGACAACCCAGGCTGCTTTTGTTTTCATTAGGTCAGCACCTAGATTCCCCTCTCAAAACAAAGATAACGTTTGGTTCACCTGCACCCCCAACCGGCGAAGCCGGTAAGGC
>Ga0209692_10002218_pt1 | contig 22370 bp, 21 predicted proteins | sample tdDd472_FD_187129 | JGI IMG/M metagenome (GOLD analysis project Ga0209692, IMG submission 187129) | Marine sediment microbial communities from the Atlantic coast under amendment with organic carbon and nitrate - tdDd47.2 (SPAdes)... | ecosystem: Environmental > Aquatic > Marine > Coastal >... | reverse complement strand
CCTGCCGGATTTGGTGGGGGAGGCGGTGAACACGCCTCGGGAATTGGTTGGCTTTTTTGCCAAACTGGTTTCGACCGTTGGCAATATTGGCCTGACTTTGTCTAGAAAGGACCTATTTGAAGAAAAATTGGAACCGTTGATTAACCCGGAGAGAAAGGTTGGCCGTAATGATCCCTGTCCTTGTGGCAGTGGCAAGAAATTTAAGAAATGTTGTTTGCATTGATTGATATTCCATTTATTAAAAGCTTGCTTTTATAATCCCTTCGCTACTCGCTACTCGCTACTCGCTACTCGCTACTCGCTACTCGAAGCTCAAACCCCGAACCTAGCACTTAGAACTTAGAACTTAGAACTTAGCACTTAGCACCTCGAATCTCGCCCCTCGCACCTCGAAGCTCGACACCCCCTACGTCTACATAAAAAGCCAAAAAGCTTTTGAAAACTCGACAGGAGTTAGGCATATTGAAGCTTGGGACAAAGACTTGCAGATTTAAGTCCTCTATTTTGGGGTAATCAAAAGAAAATAAAAAACAACCAAAAACAACAATAAAAGGGATTCCACATGAAAAAACTCATTCTAATGACGGCAATTTTGGTTTTAACGGCCTGTGGTTCAAACCAGCCGGGTCAACGAAGCGCATCGGCACCGGTGAAAGTTCAGCCTCCAGCGAGTGATTATGCAAAAGATCTGACCTTTCCGAAAAAGGTCTATGCGATGGAGTATGTCTCTCAGCATAAATATGACGATCCGATCTACGGTATTCAATTGCGTTACGCTCATGATTTTTCTTCGAGCGACATTCTGGATGTATACGTCTACCCGATTCCTGCTGCTGAATGGGAAGAGACATTGCCTTTGTTAAGAGAAGAGACAAAGCAAGTGCTGGCGGAAATCAAAATGGCGGTTGAACAAAAGCATTACCAGGCGGCGACCCCAGGTGAAATTCAGGAAATTGAGCTGGCAGGACAAAAAGGCGTGAAAACGCCGTTGGATTTGATTATTAATGACGGTACGCCTTATCAGTCATTTGTTTATCTGTTTGCTCAGGAAGATAAGTTTATTAAGTTACGTTTTAGTTTTTTAAAGGGGAATGGTGAAGGTTTGCCGAATGGGGATTCGCTTGCTGAGGAGCTAATCGCTAAGATATCGGTGCCGAAGGAGTCGGCTTATATGCATGCCTTGCGAGAAGAGCATAAAAAACAACAAGCGCAGCAGTTAATGCAGCTGTTAATGCAAGCGTTGGAGAAGCAGGAGACGGAATAGAATAAGGGAGGGGGCGTTTCAGGTGTGCTCGTGTCAATTTATTCTTTCTACTTTTACCCCCTCTTTATGGGCTGTGCGAAACCTCGCAAGGGCTAGGGTGAGGGGAGTACATCTCTAGCCTAGTGGACGTAGCTCCCAAACTAAAAAACAAAGCCTTTTTTAGTCAGGTCAGCCCAATCTTTGTTCGAACAAACGACAGACACGCGAAACTAAAAATTAAAAAAAGAAAAATTTAACTTCGAGTTATTGGTTTTTGCTTGAAAAGTTTCCCTATACTCTCAATATGTAAAATCTAGAATGAATTTAAAGCCATGAACAATACAAATACTTTCACGATTCAAGGGTGGCACGGAGGATGGGGAGACTTTAAGACGATTGATCCAAAATTCTTCGGTACTGGTGAGAATGACGCATTAGGATTAGGTTTTCATATTACAAATAATGAGTTGTATGCTCGAAATATGGCCAAAAGTTTTTTAACCTATTTTAGACCTAAAGCTCTTGAAGCCGCTAAAGTCGAGAAATTTACTCGAGTTTACTTACACAAAGTGGAGGTCACAGTAAGTGAATCGAATTTTTGGGATATGGAAAATGATTATAATAAAATCTCACTACACGGAAATAGACTATCAGAATATAGTGGTTTGAATGATCTCGACAAAGAAGAAGCGCTTAGTTTCCTTAAGAAAAATACTGTCTATGCATTTCAGAAACATGAAGAGGAATACGGTGGGGGAACTACAACGGTCATAGTTGAGCCTTCAACTGTTAAGATCACTGAAACTTATGAATACTTCGATGATCCAAATTTGTATGAGAATGATTTCAAGTTGAAGTATTCACAGTTGTAATTTACGAATGATTAAAAAACTGATTGAACATCCCCCAAACTACGAATATGCCCCATCTTAAACAACCCAACTTCAATCATAGCAACAATTGCTTGCTTGACTGAAAGCTCAATTTCTTTGTCATGGATATATTGATTAATCATTACATCATAAACTTCAATATGTTCGCCAAATAGTAAGAACTGGTTGAATTCCTGTCCTTGGTAGTCGGCAACACCCGCGTTTGCGAGGTTTGAGCCTTCTTTTATCGCTAGAGATATAGCAATTCTCGCAAGTGCATTTCGATTAAGGCCGGTATACCCGGAAATTGTTTTCAGTTTTTGTTCGGATCGTTTAGATACTTTTACTGACGTTGGTAACATTATACTGCTGCCTTAAATAATTCTTTATTGCGCCAAAAATAACCTTCGTTTGCTTGTGAGCTTGCCGATTTGGGGTCGTAGTCTAGGCGATATGCGTGTGAAATATGTTTACTCAAATCACTGTAAAAGGCTTCGTCGACTTCCGTATCGGTCGATAGAATGATGACTTGATGACTCGCATTAGGGAAATAATTTTGAATCAGTTTATTTCTGTGTTTGGAGTCTAATCGGCCTAACGGTGTATCGATTATTATCGGTAATTTTCGTCCAGAAGTTCGTGCTAACGCTTCCAAAATTGAAATAGCGTAAATTTGTTTCTCGCCTGCTGAAAGTTCGTTTTTGTCGACTACATGATTATCGTCACGGATGATTTCAACGGCGAAAGTCTTTGGGTTTATTCTAGCCCGTAATTTGATATCGTCTTTTCTAGCCAGGCGTTCGAAAGACTTAACAAACTCAGTCTCTAGGTCTTTAACCTTTGATTCAGCCATTTTGGTACTAAACTCTTTTAAAAGGCTACGAGACTTGCCGGCTAAGTCAATAGAGCGGTCTTGTGTTGAAGCTGAGAAAAGTGATTCAGTCAATTTATCGAGCTGTCTTAAAATATTAAGTTTTTCTTGCATTAACTTTTTTAATTGTTCTGCAAGTGATACACGTTTTGCTCTTAACTTAGCTTCAGATTCTTTGAGATGATTCAAGTGTTCAAATTCTTTTTGGACTGACTCTTGGGAAGGCGCGCGCGCGAGGTTGGCGCCGATTTGGTCAATGTTGTCGTTGATTTTATTTAATTCTGCTAGTGCTTCTTGAGTAGATTTAAAAGCGACCTTAGCGTTCTCCATTTTTTCTATTATGCGGTAATAGCTGGCATCTGAAATATTGTGGAGCGAGTTATTAGATTTTAACTTATCTACATCACTGATTGAGGATAATAGCGCCTCAAGTGTTTTTGATGCATTTTTCTTAGTTAATTTTTGCTGAATAAATACTTGGATAAGTGATTCTTTGTTTTCTAACAAATAATCTGTTACCACACTTTGAGTTCTGGAGTTTTTTTCTGATGATAGCTGCGAGGTGACTTTATCCGCAAATTCACTTGCTAGCCCTATCGGAAAATCGCTAGCGACGAGTTCTCTAATCTTAGTTTCTAAAACTTTTTTCTCACCTAGAAGTTGGTTGAGGCGCTTGTTTTCTTCATCGTAGCTATACGCCCAGGCGCCACCTTTGGCTCGAAATTCATTTTCGGCAGTCTCTAATTCTTTTTTTGTCGATTCCCAATTGACATTGGTAGAGTCAAAGTTTGATTCAAGTTCTAGTATTTTCTTTTCAATCGAAGATAGTTCGTCTTCAAACTTTTTAATTTCACTAGCTGCCTTTTGGGGAGATGCCGCCGTTTGACTATTACGAATAACAATTCCCAAGTCGTTTGATAGTATATCAAATTGATCAAGGCCAATCAGGCGTTTAATAGCATCTCCAAGTGCGTCTCCTTTTGCATCTTCCGCGAGCTCAGAGATTTTTTCACCATCAAAAAAGAATAGGTTTGAAAGACCAATAGGTATGAGTTCATTTAGGAAACCTTGGCATTGCTCCGGGCTTAAGCCTTGCATTAATTTACCGTTTTCATAGACTTCGATGGATTCTTTAATATTTCTGCCTGATTGACTCCAACCTCGATAAACCGTGTACTCAAAACGTTCCCCAAGTTTTGCGTAGGTGAAAGCAATTTCGACTGAAGCATTATTCGCTTTCTGGTGGCTAGAAGTCTCTCTATGGATAGAATTTGTTAAGTGCTCTTCATAGGCTTTTTGCGAAACCCCTAATCCGAGCGATTGTTTACCGTATAGAGATAAACGAATAGCAGATAGGATAGAAGTTTTCCCCGAGCCGTTTAATCCACCAAACAAAATGATTGGTCGGCTTGTGCCATATTTGACTCGAGGGTTTAGGTCAAATTTGTGTTCACCACAAAAAACGCGATAATTATTAACTTTTAAGGATTTTATAATCATTTAAATTTCTTATTTATTCTATTCGACACAAACTAGCGAATTAATTCTTTCGAGCTCTTGTTTAGTCTCGTCAATTTTATCTTTGTAAAGGTCTTGCTTTTTTGTTTCTTGATTCCGTTTATTAACAACTTCAAGTGCGTCCCAGTCACGTCTTAGAATACTTTCTAACTTCTTTAGAATACCGCGACGATTACCTAAACCGGTGACATGGATTTCTTGTTCAAGTAATTTCAAAATTAGTTCGGCAGGGATGTCATGCTTCTGGCTTAATTCTTGTAATAGTTGTGAGTCGTGAGCAGTAAATACGCCTGCATCATTATCTACCCAGTCGACGTGTTCTTCAGGGTAAACCTCTTGAAACAGTTTAGGCAGCGAATCTTCCCAATCTGGCTCATTAGGATCTCGTAACCATTCTTGGCGGATAGCCTCAATCTCATAGCGCTTAATTAACTCTATTTGATGTCCAGAATCATTAAGATTTTTTTCAATGGTTAATAATTCTTTTAACCATTCTTGGCGTACCTTTAGCCAGTAAGGCCCAGGAATGTGTCTTATTTCGTCATTACTGTCATCATTGATATCGTGACCAGCAATGTAACTTACGCGGCCTGTGCGACGCTTCCAGTTTCGGTATTGTTTTTTCTTTGCTGGATCAGTCGAAACATATATTTTGTTTCTAAAATCGAGCAAAGCCTTCATCCAGACTTCGCCGGACTCTATAAGGCCTTCTAATGCGCGGTCTTTGGTCACAACCGTACAAGTCCAGCAACCAAATCGAGAATTTCCACATGAAGGCGTACTCTTATCAATTACCAGTGGGCACTCACCTTGGTTGGAACCTTTGTAGAGTTCAAATAATGCTCGATTGCTTCCGCCCCAAGGACAAGGAGCGCTCATTAAGTACTCCCAAACTTCATCTGCGTCCCAATCCACTATGGGCATGTAAGTAAAAGCATTGGATAGGGTGGAGTGGCGTCCAAGTGAGGTCCCTTTAATTCGATGCTTTGCGATAACTTGTGAGCGAGAGGCACTTTCTTTGCTACGAGAGCCTAACGCCAAGATGACTTCCCCAGAAGTTGCTGCTGTTTGTTTAATAAATGCACTCACTGGGTCAATTTTCATCCGCTCGGTACACCAGCGAAACTTTTGTTGCGGTGCAGGATATCCTTTTCCGAGAAGATTTACCCAGAAAGTTTCATGTTGATTAGGATGGACTGGATGACCGGTGATTCTGATGCCGTCTTTTTTACCCTGTTTTTCCACCGTAGCTAACACGCTATTTATTTGATCTACTACCACAGGGGTCTCTACTAAGGTATCTGAGCTAACAATATAAATAGGCTTTTTAGCGCGCAGCTCTTTTTTGAGAGATTTAATGGCAAAATAGATTAATGACAAAATACAAGTGGAGTCTTTGCCGCCGCTAAACCCAATAATCCACGGCCGTTCGTCACCCAGATAGGTGTGCTGAATTTCTTCAACTAGTTCGGTAAGCGGTCTGCCCGCAAGTGCGACGTCGCCAATCATTGCTTTATGAGTGGCGTAAATAAAGGATTCTTTGCTCATTTTTTATACTGCTTTTCGACTTCTTTTTCGGTTGGGTTGAGTGGTACACCAATGTTTTGCTTGATGTAGTTACCGGTCAAAAATACGTTGTTTCTCGCTTTACTTATCGTGCCATGGTTCATGGCTCGGTCCGCCCAATCAGGGTTTGCGCGGGCCCAGTCAATTTTGCTCAGTTTCTTGAGCGTCTTTTTCCATTTAGTGACAGGTAAACACAGCATATCCGCGCCAATATTGCCCATTGCTTGTAGCATCACACCGTGTGCGTGGACGTATTGCTCTCTTAAATGGGAGGTTGTGACCGTTTTATTCAGTGCTTCTTGCCAGTCAGGCATGTTGGCTGCGACCTCATTCCAGTAGTCGACTGCTAGCTCTTTTTGAGATTGTTCAATTATTTGGTTTTTCCCGACAGATAGCAATGCTTTGTTAGCATTTTTGATCGCGCTCAAAGTAAATAGTTTCGTACTGCGGTTAGATATGCTAGATTTCTCTAATTCGGTTAAGCGACTGAAAATTCTGACGTTTTTTTGCACATGCCGTGCCAATTCAGAGAGTGCATCTCTGTGGTCGTAAAGTGTAGAAATTGAATCACTAGGGCGCACAGCATGTTTATTTAAGTCGGCAAACATTTGTTGGCTTCGGACCAGGCCTTCGTCGATGAAAAATAGGACTGATATATGGTCATGGCCGAGTTCAGGATTTTCTTTAATCGCTTCTTCGATGGCCTTACGTCGATGTTGGCCGTCGTTGATTAAAATTTGAGCGTCCATTGGGACTTTTAGTACGCCCATGTTTTGGCCTTGTCCGGTATCGGACATTGGTTCAAAGGTGACTTTTGTGTCAATGGTAGCTGTGATGGAAGACAGAGTGTAGTTTCGAGGATTATCTACAAGATAGCCAGATAATTCTGGAAGTCTTGATTGGTTTAAAGTTCGCTGTGCCCTTAATTCTGGAGGTACGGGAGCTTCATTGAAATAGAATAGTTTGGGGACAAGCCGCATTGGACACATTGCTATGTAGCATGGCCTTCCAGCTTGGATTCCTCTTACTGCTGGAAATGTATTCTCAAAATCAGAAGGCATGAAAGTAAATTGATAAGTAAATAGGAAGTCAATTCTACTTAAATGGAAGTTAAAAGTAAATCAAGCTTTACTTCCATTTTTGAAAGGCGTGAATTGAGTAAGGAAAGGTATTTCTGTGTTAGATGTTATTGATAAAGTAAACAATTTAAGACAATTCAAAAGGTCTTTCATCCTGAGCCCAGAAAAATGGAGGGGCTTTACAATGGACAATCTCGAATGGAATCAAACTAAGTTCCAAACTAACAATTCAGAACAAATTCCTCAATCTAAAGGAATTTATTGTTTTGTTATCAAACATGATAATCCGTGTTTTCCTTCTCATGGGTACATTACGTATATTGGAAAGACTGGCGACGGCAATGAGAGAACATTACGCGATAGATATAAAGACTATATTAGAGAAAAGAGGCGCCCCAAACGAGTTCATATTTATGAACTGTTAAATCAGTGGGAAGAAGATCTTTATTTCCAATATTGGGAGGCCGGAGATGATATTGACTTGGGAGAGGTTGAAACCAACCTTCTGGATTGTATTATACCTCCTCTAAACAGAAAGGATTTTACAGGGGATTTTGGAAAAATTGTTAGGGAGGCATTTGCGCAATGAGCAAAGAAATATACTTACCCTGTCTCAGAGGAATATTTGGAGACTGGGTATATTATTCTTGTCTAATTCCTATGAACGAGCTGACCCGAAGAGTCAATTTTGCTGATGAATTGCATAAAAGTAAAGACTTATCAAAATTGATCCAAAGAAAACTGAAGGATAGTCGTGGAAAGGAAATTTGTGAATATTTAGAGCAAGAGAACGAACGTTTCTTAAGTTCTTTAGTAGTCGCTGTATACGGGGGAGAGCCAGTATGGTTACCTGCTGATATTCGCCCAAGTTCGAATGACATAAATAAAGAAAACATATCTGAAGATGCGCTAAATACTGTAGGTTTTTTACGCTTAAGTGGCGATGAACACTTGTTTGCATTAGACGGACAACATCGACTAGCTGGAATGAAGGAGGCTATGAAGCGAAAAATCAAAGATCTAGAAGATGAAGAATTAAGTGTAATCCTAGTTGCGCACAAAAATGATCAATCCGGTTTAGAGCGAACAAGAAGATTATTTACGACACTTAACAAAAAAGCAATTCCAGTTAGAAAAGGGGAAATAATCGCTCTTGATGAAAACGATATGATGGCCATTATTTGTCGTCGATTACTAGAGAGTTCCGAATTATTTAATGATAGAAGAATCGCTATAAAAACAACTAACAACCTAAATAAAAAGGATAAATATGCCTTAACTACTATCGGTAATTTGTACGATTTGCTAACTATTCTCTTTGGGAAAATTTATAATAAAAAGTCTGTGAAAGACTTAAAGAATTTGAGAAGGATGTCTGGAGAAGAACAAGATTACTATTACGAATATGCAGAGAAATTCTTTAGGAGCCTAATAAATGCATTCCCACCGCTAAGTGAATATTTCTCGTCAAAGAATGAAGACAAAGTTGTAGAGAAATATAGATGTGAAGACACTGGAGGGCACTTACTATTTAGGCCGATAGGATTAAGTCTGATATTGGAGGTGGTTTCTGAGTTGATTCAGAGTGGAGAAAGTATAGAATCATCTCTTGATAAAATTGAAAATCTACCAATGAAACTTAACGAAGAACCATATGTCGATATGCTTTGGAATAGTGAGAGAAAGACTATGCAAACTCGTCCAAAAGTAGCAATAAGAGATAAATTTCTGCTCGATTTAAAAGTAAATAAGTTCGTAAAGAAGAGAGATAAAATATTAGAAAAATATAATAGTTACAAGAATTCAAGTGTTTAAATCGGCATTTAAAGAGAGTTAATATGGATAAGTACTTTTCTGGGTTCAGGGATGATTACGTAGAGCATCTAATCTCTTCGAATGAGGAATTTATAATAACTTTTGACGCAAATATTTTACTTAATCTTTACCGGTATGAGCCGAAAACAAGAGACGCAGTTATTGCTCTTTTTAAAAATATTAAAAAGAATTCAAAGTTAGAGTTATGGTTAAGTCATCAAGTTGCACTAGAATTTAACGAGAATAGATTTTCAGCGAAAGACAATAAAAAGCAAGGATTTGATGAAGTTAAAAAAGTTTTTGGCACCTTTAATAAGCAGGTTAAGGGACTTTCCAAAATTGGTGGTAAAACCACAAACCTTGATAAGCTTAGGAAATCACTTTCAAAACACATAAAGGTTATAAATGAAGAACTTTCAAAGTTCGAGAACGAAATTGTTAGGGATAAAACTAAAGGCCCTGATCGAGTTTTTAACACGATTTATCAGCTTTTCTCAGGCCATGTCGGGGAACCATTTGACGTTTCAGAACTAGAACGATTATATTGCGTTGGCGAAGAACGATATCAGAATAATGTCCCTCCAGGTTATGAAGACTCTAAGAAAACAAGATTTAAAAACTATGCCGGAATATCGATTGATTCTCGATTTGGCGACTTAATTATGTGGTTCCAAATAATTGAACATGCAAAAGCAGCTAAAAAGCCTGTAGTACTTGTAATTGAGGATGTTAAAGGTGACTGGCTTTCCAAGGATTTTAGCCGAGTTAGGCCTGAACTAATTAATGAACACTATCATAAAGCAGGGCAGTGTTTTTATGCGGTATCCTTGAGCCAATTCGATTACATTTTTAAAGATTTAGTATCGTCTAAGCTAACAGATAAAGCAAAAAATGAAATAGCATCGCTTACTGAATCAGATAGCAAATGGCTCGATGATATTATCAAGGCATTCGAACATTATGGAGGCACTTGTACTCTAAAAGATGTTTACGAATTTATTAAAAATAACAGCGAAAGAGATTTCCCCGTTACTTGGGAAACGATTGTCAGGAGAACAATATATAATCATTGCTCGCAACTTTCTGCTTTCCTAGGAGGGGAAGATAGATTTGAAAAACTGTCAAGTGGTAGGTATCGATTAAAATACGATTTGTAAATTACAGGGGCATTTTTTATTCTCGAATTGGGTGTAACTCATTTTTTTAAGATGACGGTTTCCCACGAGATTTCATTTCTATTTAATTTATCTAAAGAAGCATCTCTCAAAATAATTTCATAACCGAATTCTCGAGCGAAGTCAGATAGTTCTTCAAAACTAACGAGATGCATAGGCCTGTCTTGCTCTAGGAGTCCATGCCTTAAAGATAAAATAAGAATCCCACCAATTTTATTCAGCTGATGCATTTTGGCTAAAGACGCAGATCGATCTTCTGGTCGAATATGCATCCATACACCGCTAAGTAAAATGACGTCAAAGAATTCGTTATAGTTACTTAATTGACCTAACTGAGGTAGAGAGTCGCAGACCCAATTAATCCCCTGTTGGTGAGTTGCTTGAGCTAGCTCGATCATCCTCTCTGCTGGTTCGACAGCGGTAACTTGGTAGCCATTTTCAGCAAACCAAGCTGCATCTCGACCAGAGCCGGCACCAATATCTAATACTGCAGCGGGTGGAGTAGGGAGGTAGGGTAATGCGATCTGATGAACAGTTTCAAAAGAAATGGATTCGTATCTTGATACCAGATCTTCTGCATTATTATTATAAAACTCGGTTACTAACTGAACTGCCATGGAGCGTATTTGTAAACTGCGGTAATAAAACTGAACACTGCTGCTAATCCTAACATAATTGAAAACACAGATATTACTAGTTTATCTAATTTTAAGAGAGCATTGCCTTTATCGGACTTTTGCGGCTCGATAGCGTATTCGGGGTTGAAATGGTGTAGTTTCTCAATAATCAGAGACATAATAAACCTTACTCTGAACAGCACGACGATAAACAAAATATCGCATATACCCGTAAAAGCTAGTAATCCGGCGGCAACATGGTCGTCGATGTTAGACGAAAATACCCCAAACCAAAGTCCCCCAGTCAATGTCATTGCAATAATCGGTACTTGCCACATCTGAGAATTTAAATGCCGAAAACCCTCGGAGTGCTGAAGATAAGCCGTTTTATCCCTCTCAAACTTATAACACGACATATCCGGCTCTTTGATAGTAACTTTGCCTTGTGGCGCTTTTGATACGTCATTCATTTTTATTATTCCTTTCCATTTGACTGAAAAACGACTTTGTTGGTTAGTACTTGAGGATTATACACGGGAGAATAGTCAAAGAAATCAATATCTTGCTCTTTCATCTTAATTTTTATTCTTTCGATCAAGATAGGCTCTTCTTTATCCCAGTCATCATATCTAAGCAAACTGACCTTACCTGAAGTGAAGTGGATTTTAATCAAGTCCATCCCTTCAAAGTCACCATAGTACTGAATAGCGCAGCCAACATATATTCTTAGCTCCGGAGGGAGTCTTTCAAGAAAAGACCGGTAAATAATCCAATGGTGTCCATCCTCAAATTCACCGTGCTGGAGCTCTTCATAGGCATCGATAGACAGCGCCTCGATTAATTGGGGGTTACCGACGCTAAATAAAGCTTCACCAGCTAACTCAATCGCGTTTGAATAAGTATCGAAAAACGTTTTAATGTCCCGCTTAAGGCTTTCCGGCATATGAAGGTATGGCTTACGTTTTTCAAAGAGCCCCAAGGCATAATAGACCAATAAGTCGCATTTTCTGGCCTGCTTTGCCTTAGTAAATATTTCTTTACCATGAAAGTCTAGGAGGGCAGTTAAAGCTTTTTTATGAGAACCTGCCACTCGTCTAATTTGTTCAGAAAATTCAAACTCGGGTATGGCTGGTAATCGACCGAGTTCCAAACAGAGGGCCCAAAAGTCATCGAAGAGTTCAGCATGTTTTTCTATTAACGTTTTAGAAACAACTTTTTGATGGATTTTTCGTTCGCGCTGGGTCAGCTGTTGCCACTTGCGTTTTACTTGCTGGCGTTTAAGCAAAAAATACTGCTCTTCTAGTTTATCTTTAAAAACAATAAATATCCCCTGACCAACAGGCACAACATCGTCATTTAGTGTTTGTTCAAGAAAATATCGAAACTCTGATTGGCTATAGTATTTTTGAAATGTTTTATTGCGAGTTATCACGCCATCTTTGTAAGCAGTAAATTGAGCAATCTTTGCATCACCTGCTATCATCACTGAGACAATAATAAATTTATCTGCATAGGAAAAAGCTCTTTTTAATGTTTCTACCCGTTCATCTTTGTCTTCAATAACGTTGAGCACAAAACCTAAATTGACAATATCGCAGTTAATTAAATCATTATCCGGTTGGTAAACTGGGTCCCATCCAATACAGTCGACTTCGTGCGCCTCAAGCTCGCGAATATCGTGTCCTTTTCCACAACCGTAATCAAGTACCGAGTACTCTCCACTAAAATATCCGTGCTTAGCTAGAATTTGCATCGGCGCAGAAAGACTGTCCCGATCAATTGCCGTTTTGTGCCGATAGATGGTATCTATATCTTCAGTTGCAAAACTTGGACTTGAGTCTTCAGTTTTTTTATGAAGGCGTCCTTCTGTATCTAACTCATAACCTTTCTTTTTTATTAGCCGTTCCCAATTAGTTTTAAAACCAATTGTTCGAGTGTTTTCAAACAAACCCGCTTGTTCACCTTCTTGAGTTATCTCTTTGAAATGTCTGAATTTTGGATAACTTTCAGTGACAAATGTTTCCTTACGATGAAGGATAGGCGGGTTATCAGAATTTGAATAATCAGCTTTACGATGACTTAACTTTTGTAAATCTACAGTAATGCTTTGTTGCAGAGCAGGATAAGCATAATTATCAAAGTCAGGATAAAGCAAAAATGTGAGCTTAAAGTCGTTTTTGTATAACTTTATGAGATTCCATTCTGACTCTTTGATTTTTAACGCGTTTGAAATATTGCTAATTAATAAACTTAATGGTTTTGGTATGCCATCCAATACAGACTTGTGAAAATATATCGCACTAGGCAATACCTTTCCGTAGGTCATTCTTTGTACTAAATTTTTGAATTGACTAAAATCCATTTTTTAACACGGGAAGTTTTTCTTTATTACGCCGGGGGCGTGTCTTTTAAGTAAATCCTAGCATCAATTTTTAATCAGTATATCTTTAAGAGTTTTTAGGTGATAAAGAAACATTGTTCTAGGTGTTTCTAAGCTCTGAAATTCTAGACTAATTAGTTATAAAACTTAAAGAGTAAACTAAATCTAATGGAGCTGACAATGTCGTGTAATTATTGTTTAGAAGATATTATCGAAGGGGCCAAAATTTGCAAGTACTGCGGTCACTATCAAAGTAAAGTAAGAAGTTTTTTGATAAATGATGTTGCTGTATATGTACCACTACTTGGTGCTGCTTTGTCGGTGCTTGCTTTTGCTCTCACATTAATCGAAACTAAAAATGCTTTTGAGTCCGCTGAAAAAGCGGATGATGCATTGGCATTGATTAAGGGGTTTGTGCCTACTGACGATAGTTGGGTGGAACTTAAGTTGGGAGAAAAATTTGTTTTCCCAAAAGGCTATACTAAGGCGTCTTATGCCTTGAACTCTATTGGTAAAGTATTTATAAGAGGGCAAATTCAATCTATTTCAGATGTTGCTGAACGTGATGGCGTTTTAGTCAAACTTCCCGAGATTATAACTCCCGTTAGAACAATTAATTTTATTACCGGTTGTGTAGTCAATAAAGGATTTAACATTCCCCCCGTAAGTGAGCAATGTTATGTGTCTGTGCGTAACGAAGGAGTTATTACTTTTGTAAATGAGAAAAGAGATATATTGTCAATTGATCTTTCGACAATTAACTACTTTCCAAATCCGTGAGCTTAAAGTTACATTAGATTGGGTTATAAGGGGCGTAATCAGCAGGTTTAAAATAAATTTAAAGAAATAATTATGCTTCAGCTAGTTTTGATACGAAAAGACCTGGCACACTATCGATAATTGGGTAAAATGGGGTCGGACTAAGCAAACACATTGATAAAATTATTTAAATAGCGTGAATAATCGACCTATAAATGAGCTTAAAGGCCCATTTCTAGCTCAAAATACTATCTTTAAGGAGGGAAAAGTAAGCGGCGAGGGAATCGCAACTTTATTCTGGGCCATATTGAGTATATTGCCCACCGATGTCGTAAGAAAGAATTTCTTCTGAAGTTTAAACGAGTCCGAACGCGTTGTCAGGATAGGTTGTTTGAAGCGAAAAAACGGTTCGGTTTAACGATTCTAAAATACATTGATACTTCGAATTATATCCACCAATTAGTAGAAGACGGGTTAGCACAAGAAGTGGAAAGTCGATGCAACTAATTGCAAGTTCTACTGCTCAGAAATTAGAGTTGCAGAGCGCCGACCCGCATAATAGCAACCCTGTTGATCGCGATGAGGTGAATCAATAGGGTCAGAGTAAATTGATTCTAAGTATCAGGAAGAAAAAGACTTCGTAGTACCGGTACGTACTTAACTGGCTAAGCTTTCACAGACTCTTAGTCAAATGAAGTATACCTAAGATATGATTTTGTTAATAAATTTCGGTAATATATTTAAATACAGCAATAAAAATAATAATAAAAAGGAGAAATAAGTTTGTCGGAAGCATTCTATAAAGCATCAACTGTTTCTGATGCCGTCCAATCTCAGCAGCCTAAAAGCCTCATTGTAATATTTGTTGTAGCCTGGCTGATCAGCCCATTTCTCGCAATGCTTTATCTCGCCAGACCGGTAAGGGCATTAATTTACTTCATGATTGAGCTTGTAATTTCCAATAGTTTAATGAACGAGACTGGGGTTTTAAACCATATTCATCCTTACGCGCCGCTAGTATTTAAATTTATTTTTATCATATTTGGGACCTTCGATGCGTTGCGCATTCGAAAAAATATGCCGCTTGACAATCTACCACCCCTGTATAGCCGAGCTTATGTATTGATTCCAGCATGGGAAATCGGGGTCAGAGTCGATTAGAACATTAGGAAATCGGGGTCAGAGTCGATTAGCACATTAGAGATATCTCACACCAGGTTCAGATTATTGCTCTATCGTTTTGGGGCTTCACTGAATAAGATTCAGTTACACTAACCTGGTAAATAGAAGAAACCATGGCGCGATTGAATCGTTTTGCACCAATCGGCATTCCTCAACATGTAATTCAACGTGGAAATAACCGCCAACCATGCTTTTGTGAAGAGCAAGATTATGGTGTTTATACAAAATTCTTAAAAGACGCTTCAGAGAAGTATCAAGTTGAAATTCACGCTTGGTGTTTTATGACAAATCACGTTCATTTACTCGTAACCCCACTGGCTGAAGGTGGAGTGTCATTGATGATGCAATCGCTAGGTCGACGATATGTCCAATACTTCAATCGAAAATACAAGCGAACGGGAACCTTATGGGAAGGGCGGTTTAGAGCTTGCCTGATTGATACGGATAAATACCTTCTGACTTGTTATAGGTATATCGAATTAAATCCTGTTAGAGCCAGAATGGTGTTGCATCCAAAAGAATATGATTGGTCCAGCTTTATAATAAACACAGGGCAAAAAACATCTGAGCTCCAAACGCCACATCCAGTATTTCTATCCTTAGCAAAGTCAGAGCAACAGAGGTATTTAGTCTATCAAAAACTATTTGATGAACCTCTATGTCGTGAACAAATTGAAGCCATTCGTTTTGCTACCAATCGAGGAGTGGTTGCCGGTAGCGAGAGATTTAAAGACGAGATTGAATCGATAGTAGGGGAAAGTGTAAGGCCAAATCCTGTTGGCAGACCAAAGTGTGTTGAAGAGGAATTCGCATTTTACTTTTAATCGACTCTGACCCCGGTTTCTCGCGGTTTCTCCTGACCCCGGTTTCTCTATCCCGAATTAAATCTATGCTCTATTGCATTAATTGAAAATAACTAGTTTTTGAATGAGATATATCTAAGCCTCGGAGCACTATCAATGGAAACAAGTCAATCTATTCACTTCAGCCGGAGAACAAAGGAGAGTAAGGATTGTGGAGAGTTTACAAGATACCGCATTTTTATAAATGCGCAAGATGAACTAGAGCTTAAATACATTAAATAGCTATTTGAATTTGAAAGGAATTTGCAGATGGACATTCAGTTGGATTTAAAAATTACCGAATATTTGTTCCTATTAAAAAGAACTACCTTAGGTTTGGGTGTTTTATTGTTATCGTCTTGTGCTTCTTGGAATTCAATACATCGCTCAGGTGATTTAGATGATGATAACTCATCTTATGTATCAATAGATGCAAAACAGAGATTGATGATTACGGGAAAAAGAGCCTACTGGGATGGGAATAAATATGCGAGTGAACCTAATATTATAATTTGCAATGAGCCTAGTCCTGATGTTTTCTCTGTCTACACTGCCGCTTTGGGAGCGGATATAAGCAAAAGTGAAGAATTGACAGCTGCACTAAAACTCACTACTGGCGAATCTGGAGCATCAATTGGGATTAGAACACAATCAATACAATTACTTCGAGACGCTATGTATCGAATTTGTGAGGCATATCTTTCTGGAGCTCTCGAGCCGACTGAATATTTTAGACTTTTAGCAAGTTATCAAAAGTCAATGGTGACTTTGATTGCAATTGAGCAGTTGACCGGTGCAGCGAAGCCGGCACAAGTCATTCTAAAAGCGAGTTCAAACCTTCAAGACAACGGTGCTGCTTCACTAGAAGCTAAAAAAACGGAACGGAAAGCATTCGAGGAGCTTGAAAAACTCAATGACGAAAAAGCTAGTATTGATGCAAGAATAGCGAAAGTTCAAGAGGAACTGGATAATGATGCAGACAAAAAATGTAGCGCGAAGCAGTCCGATCTAGATGAGAATATCAAACAGTTTTGTGAAGAATTCTCAAGTGCGATCGGTGAAAAAAACAAATTGGAAGTAAAGATTGAGTTAGCAGAGAAAGAACATAAAGATTGGCTCAAAGTACTGAGTGAAACCACTTCGTCGAACAATCTAAGTTCATCCCTTGAAGATAAAATTGTTTCTGCCTCTGGAGTAAAAATGGATGCAGATACAGTCGTTGCATTAGCGGAAAAAGTAAGAGATTTAGTCACTGATGTATTTCGCGATGAACTTGTTGTTGCTTGCATAGAACTAATTAGTGGACAGTTGAACGGTGGTCCAGATTTCGCTCTAGAAGAATCGATAGAAGCAACGGATTCGAAGAGAGATTCTGATAGGGATTATCGTAAGAATGCGAAAATTTCAGGTGATCGGTTTTGCACCAATATTCTTGAGCGAGCATTTGCTAAGACTGGAGCTGGAAGTTAGCTTTAAGTATGAGGAATATAACTGGCACGCAATAAAGAATCGAAAAGCAATGATTCAAAAGGTTCTTTGTCGTTGATTCAATTTAACCGTTTGAATTTAGGAGAAATCACACCAGTTACCAGATAATTAAGCATTTCGTACGCGCATATGTCTCTCGGAAAACGGATTTATTTGATAGCGTTTAAATAGAGTCCATTTCCGTACTCAGTGCATCTGTATTTCTGTTATTTTGGGTTCACATCTCATACGAGGACACTATAAATTGGGCAGTAAATGCCATCTTTTGCAGTACATTGTTTTTCTAGATGTCCGATTTAACAATTTTGGGCGTTATAGATATATCAGTGCGCTACTAAGATAAGTAGTATAATTAAATGCAATTGAATCTTATACTAACTTAATACAAAGAAAAAATGGATTTTATTATGGACAGTATAACCTTTCCCTGGGTCTTATCTATTGGCGGAATTATCATTCTATCTTTCTTTCGGTTTTTTGGTGACAGCAATCAATATATTTTTAAATCATTGAATAAACAAAGACAAACGTCGTTATATTCGTCGCTTACTATGCCTGTTTTCGTTTCAATAGTTGTCTTGCTCTCAGGCTTGTATATTATTCTATCCAAGAATTATGAACCAGCCGAGCAGAAGTGGGCATTTGGCATAGTGGGAACGATCGTTGGTTATTGGTTAAAACCGAACAAGTAACTAACTGTATGCTGTCGTGTCCGATAGCTGCGTAGGTAAGCTCTCTATAATGGTGAAGATAGTGGCCCTGATGTTCGTTTAGGCGTTTTGGGAATTAAAGTAATGCTTGACGCAAACAGACTTTGACTAAACTGTCACTGATATCAGAGGAAAAAAACATGGGTGATTCCGTTGTGGGAGGTATATTTGCTATTATAGGGCTAATTGTTGGCTTTTTACTTCAGTGGGCAAAAGAGACTCGAAATGATAAGTCCAATAGAAAAAAACTCAGGTCTCAAATTGACAGCGAAATGAATGACCTATCTCACGTACTCCAAATTTCAATTGAAGCGATAGAAAGCTCTCTCTCCTATTTCAAAACAAACGGTAGATTTCGATTTGTAGGTGAACACCAGTCGATTGCAAACGAACAGCTTTTCGATAAAATATTTCCTTTAATAGTCCTTGATGTTGACCAATTTGAGCGGCGGAATATTTCAGAATTTTATAATCAAGTAAACTTGTATAGAGAACAACAAGCGAGGTATGAAGATTTTATCAATCCTACTCACCCATTGGGACTTTGTCATGAAATGTTTTCACTACATAATCTAAATCACTTACTTGGTCTTTACGACGCTTCTACGCATGCACTCGAAGCCTTGAAATTCGTATACGGAAAGAGAGAGCAATTCTATGTCGTCAGTAAGAAGTTCGAAGAAAATGAAACGCTAATACATGACTTGTTTGACCCTTTAATGTCCCAGAAAGGAAAGCAAACATCACCGTTAGACTATTGCTAACAGCCGTTGATTAATTTGTTCTAGATAAAAAGAAAATCAATAGGAGCAGAGGAATCAATAAGGTGAATCAATAGAGTCAGAGTAAATTAATTCTAAATATCAGGAAGAAAAAGACTTCGTAATACCGGTACAGACTTAACTGGCTAAGCTTTCACAGACTCTTAGTCAAATGAAGTATACCTAAGATATGATTTTGTTGATAAATTTCGTTAATATATTTAAATACAGCAATAAGAATAATAATAAAAAGGAGAAATAAGTTTGTCGGAAGCATTCTATAAAGCATCAACTGTTTCTGATGCCGTCCTATCACAGCAGCCCAAAAATCTCATTGTAATAATTATTGTAGCCTGGCTGGTCAGCCCATTTCTCGCAATGCTTTATCTCGCCAGACCGGTAAGGGCATTAATTTACTTCATCATTGAGGTTGTAATTTCCAATAGTTTAATTAATGAGTCTGGGTTTTTAAACGATATTCATCCGTATGCTCCGCTAGTATTTAAATTTATTTTTATCATAGTTGGGACCTTCGATGCGTTGCGCATTCGCAAGAATATGCCGCTTGACAATCTACCACCCTTGTATAGCCGAGCTTATGTATTGATTCCAGCATGTATTGCCATTCTTCTACCGCTTTATCTTCTACGAGGGCTATTTTTTGATTACTACACAGTAACAGCAGAATCTATGCTGCCTACCTACGGGCCCGGAGATTACTTGTTCGTAGACAAGTCTAAATCAGCGCAAACGACTTTTGTCGGCGAACAGCTACATGTAGAAGCAAATGACGAAATGCAGGACATGGTATGGCGAGGAAATATCATTTCGTTTTACAAGCCCGGTGGGGGTCGTGAGATCTATTTAAAGCGAATTATTGGTATTCCTTTCGATGAAATTACGTTTAATGGGCATCAGTATCGAATACAAGATTGTAGTGGCAATGAATGTGTTTCGGTTTATGTTGTATCAAATGAAGTTGGGGATTACCACGTTCCACCACGCAATGAAGGTGGGGAAAAACGAGCTACCTTACTCTACGATGAAACTTTAGGCGGCATTACCTATCAGGTGCTTCATACAGGTCCAGAGGAAAATGGTCCTTGTCTTTATAAACAATACGAGCGATTTGTCGTTCCTGCAGGTCATGTATTTGTAATGGGCGACTATCGAGACAATAGTTATGATTCGAGATTTTTCGGTATGGTTCCTATTGAAAATATTGTTGGTGAGGAGTTATAGGTGGCATAGCATCAGGTCTAACCTGCAAAATCTGCGGATTGTTTTTTAGATAATTAAAATAACTAGCTAAAAAACAATCCCCCAATTTCCTCGAAAGAGCTTTTCTTAATGCACTCCGAAAAACTCTTGACTCGAAAAGAGAACGAACTCACCTATAGTTCATCTAAACAATGTAGCTCCAAATGGCAATTGAGCTAGCAAAAGACTCACAATAAGATAAGCGTATTTTTGCTTGGTTTTATTCAAAAAATCTTTTCTATTTGCAAACGATAGGCTATAAATTCTCTAGTGGATTTTTTCTATTTCACCCAGCAAGCGATTTTAGCGCATGTGAATTAAAGCGCTTTTCAGCTTGTACATTTGTGGATAAACCCAATGTCCGATTGGATTGTAATTATAGGTGGGCGCAGTGCGGCAGTAGAGGCGGCGTTAGCGTTAAATCTTGAGGTTTTGTTGGTTGCAGAGCCCAAGACGCCGGCGCGATTATTTGCCAAGTGCGCCTTGTCGTTCTCCGTCAACTTGCGCACACCAATTGAGCAGCTTCTCCCTTCCATACTCAACGTGCTGGGCAATATTCAACCTGCGGCGGTCATTGCCGTAACCGAACAAGGGGTGTTGCCGGCGGCTTATGTGCGTGAACACTTTAAGCTTTTTGGTCAATCGGTTGACAGTGCGCGTGCCAGCCTGATCAAGTCGAGTATGAAACAATGTTTTATAAACGCCAATTTGCCTTGTTGGCCGACAGTTGCGATTGCATCAGTCGACCAGGCAGTCGAGCAAGCCAAGGCGTTTAGTTATCCGGTGATCGTCAAAGCGTTAGCATCATCCGGCAGCCGAGGGTTGCGGGTCGTTAAAGACCGTAGCGCATTGCGCCGAGTGACCAAAAGCATGCTCCAGCGAGAAGAATACGGCGGCGTCGGTCTGGAGCCATTCTGCGAAGCCAGGGAATGTAGCGTAGAATTAATTTTACAACAGGGCAGGGTGCTTTTTTCCAATATTACCGATTATCTGGTTACCTCGTGCGTTAATTTGTTACCTGCAAATTTTCCTCCGGAAATGACCCAACGATTACTCGATTTATCACAACAAATTGTTGAGACTTTTTCATTTACTAGCGGCATGGTTCATATCGAGTTTTATTACACTGATACAGATATCTGGATCGGAGAAATCAATGCGCGCCCACCCGGTGGTGGCTTAATGGATTTAATTGAGCGGGCCTATAAAATCGATCCCTGGCAGCTGGTCATTCGGGCGCAGCTTAATGATCCTCTGGAGCCAGTAAATACTGCTCGGTGCCGTCATGCGGCTAACTGGATTATTCATCCAGGCAAGGGCGAGATTACTGAAATCAACGGCGTGGACTCCCTCGCCAATCATCCGTTTACCGTGAATTTCAAGTTAAAGCTGAAAGTCGGCCAAAAAGTCATGCGCCGCGAAGGAACGGGTGAATCGGTTGGCACATTGACCATGGTACATGCCAAATACAAAAAGTTAATGGACGCCATTCTTAACAGTAGGACGGAGTTGGACATTAAGAAAGTGCCGATTTAAGAACTCACACAAGCTTCAGCCCAATAAAAACCACTTTTTCGCCTGGAATGCTTACCATCTCTCCTTCAAACTCATCAATACAAGCCAGATGTTGCATTGGAAACTCAGCAATAATCTGACTGTCAGTATTCGTCATTCGCGTGGTTCCGGATAAACTAAACACAAAATTCAGCGTTGAAAGTTTGAGCTTTCTTGTCTCGTGATTAACCCAGGTTTCCACATGACAGTCGTATTTGCCAGCACGAGTCATTAGATTTAAATCTTTAATCGGACCATTGTGCAATTTACCTAGTGTACGACAACCACCATCAAAAGTAGCAAAGTCCAGTAGAGAAGACAGGTGATCGATCTGTTTTTCGGACTCGCCCTGGTAGTGTTGTAAGTCGATCCCATTTCCTTCGATTAAAATCAAGTTTCTAAGATATCCAGAAAAGTCTGAAAATTCACCGTCTTCGGTGACGCTGGCAATGCTTAAACGCCAATCGAACTCACTCAAGTTTCCGCCTTGACTTATCGCCAGTTCGGAGGTTGTTCCTTTACCATTTTTCCAGGGGATAACTTTAAAAGATTCTGGTGGAATTATTCTAATCATAAAAATAAGGGCGTTTTATTCGGTGGATAGCAGGAAAGATTGTATCCTTTTATGCCGATAAGCGAAAATGTTATATCTACGCACAAGATTCTTCTTGCTTGAAA
>Ga0209692_10002217_pt1 | contig 22384 bp, 31 predicted proteins | sample tdDd472_FD_187129 | JGI IMG/M metagenome (GOLD analysis project Ga0209692, IMG submission 187129) | Marine sediment microbial communities from the Atlantic coast under amendment with organic carbon and nitrate - tdDd47.2 (SPAdes)... | ecosystem: Environmental > Aquatic > Marine > Coastal >... | reverse complement strand
ACAGCGACATCCAGGTCATCGCGGGCACGCTCATCGACCATCGGTTCCGGACCTCGGCTCAGATCGGCCCTCGCTATCGACAGCTCGCTGTGCAGCCTGATGGGCGCCTGGAGATCCGAGATCCAGTGAACCTGGTGCCAGGGCAGACCGAGGTCCGTGTGCGCAACGACAGCTTCCATGTTCCTGCCGGCACGAGGCACTGGCTCGAGTCGTACTTCGCCGTGGTGCTCATGGCCGTGGGCGACGAGAAGACCGGCGTGTCGACGGTGTGCTGGCTACACGACGTGCCGTTCCAGATCGGCCCTCTCTCTCCTTCGCCACTCTTGTGGCAGCCCATCCTCGAACAGGCACGCAACGCTCTTCTGGAGACCCTGTCATGATGATCGACCTTCCCGACAACACCCTCGACTGGATTCGCACCCACTGCACCGCTCTGCGCCTGACCGCTCCTCCCAAGGCCGGAGAGGAAGAAGTGGACACGGACAGGCGCTTACGAGAGCAGACCGCCTTCCTCCTCAAGATGGCTCACCCTACGGTGGGGGACATCTACCTGAACCTGGTCGAGCTGCACCTGCGGGGCACTCCCTTCCTGCTGGCTCTCGAGCACTACGTCGACCGAGACGAAGCACTGCAGAAGGCCAGGCTTCATGGCTTCGAGGCCGAGCTCGCCTTCACGGGCTGGGCCTATGGCTTCGATGTGCGTGAAGGCCATCCCTTGCTCGATGGAGACGAGGGGTGCTTCATCTGCCATCAGCCCATCACGGCAGGGCAGTACGTCATCATCATGCCGGGACCCGACCCGGCCTTCCATCCCTACCACTCGGAGCCCTGTCTCGCAGAGCACCTGGGGATCGGGAAGGCTCCATGACGCTCTCTCATCAGTTCCAGCACGACTTCCAGGTCGCTTTCGGCGCCCTTCAGGTCAAGGTGTCTCACTTGCAGACGGCCGATCGGCTGATGTCGCTCGGTGAAGAGGGGCGGGCTGGGCGTTCTGCGAAGAAGCCGGTCAAGGTCGCAAGCTTCGAGCTCCTCGACGAGGAGCACAGGTCTGGAATCACCGGTCAGGTCCAGGGGGTGACCGACCTCTACGATGTCCGCATCCTTGTCATCGGTCCGTCGACGGAGGGTTCGCAGCGTGCCTACCACTGCTCGTGCGAGGACAGCAAGCGAAGGGGGCGTTGGGTCGGTCCCTGCAAGCACACCCTTGCGCTGACCCGTGTCTGGCGCGATGAGCTCGTCCGTGAGCTCACCCGTGTGGCAGATCGGCTGGGTCCGATGATGCCCGATACCTGGCGCCAGCATCTTCCGCAGCCGCCCCAGGGGCCCCAGCTGGTCCTGGGCTTTCAGGAGTCGTCATGAGCCTTCTCGATGTGAACCTTGGGGTCATAATCGCCCTGGTTGCACACCGAACCCAGAGGAAGAAGCAGCTGCAGGCCCTACGGGACCGCGACATCGTGGGCCCGATCCACACCACCATCGGCGTGTACCCGAAGCCCGACCGCTACCTGTGGAAGATCAACGGCGTTGCCGAGGAGTTCCTCGAGGACCACATCGCCTACAACAAGAAGTGGCGCTTCGGTCGGGCCCTCTTCGTCGATGGCAAGTGCGTCTACCCGGGACATGTTGCTCAGGAAGACATCGATCGCATCGAGGCCGAGCTCGAGGCCGAGCCCATCGTCCGGACGCGCGACACCGCACCGTACGTCTGATGTCTCGAGCTACCTACCGGAAGAGCTACCGGAAGAGCTACCGGAAGAGTCGTGCGACCCTGATCTTCAAGCCTTGGGGGCGGCGGTCTCAGGCGCGGAAGCAGCCTGTGTAGCAGGAGCCTTTGCCACTGCCTCTGCAGCTGCTTTCTTCGCCGCTGCGGCCTGCTCGACAGCCTGTTGCTCGGCAAGCTTCTTCATCAGCCGGGCCTGCACGGCCTGCTTGTGGAAGGCCAGGCGCTCGGCCTTCTTCATCTTGCCCTTGTGACCCCCCTTCGCAGCTGCTCCGGCGATAGCTGGAATGGCCGAGGCGAGGAGCGGGACGATGAAGGCCAGACCATAGCTCTCTTCGTCCGCTCCGTAGTGGCCGGATGCGTGGGCGGCCTTCTTTCGTCGGACGGCGTTGCGCATGACGGCATGGCGCGCGACACTCCCAGCCACGGCGGCATGGGCAGCAGGCTGAGCCATGGCACCGGCTGCCATCGTCAGCAGCGGGGCGAACAGCACGCCGTACTGGGTACCGATCGCCTGGTGGGCACGCTGCAGCTGGACGGTGGCACGCTCCATGGCTCGAGCGGCCTGTAGTTCCAGATCTTCATGCCCCAGCTCTTCGGTGACTGACAGCAGCTCGCCGCTGACACGCCCCATGCAGAACTTGACGTTCTCGAGGGCGCGCAGAGCTTCTTGCCGGTCTGCCTGGTCCATCGCGTCCTTCAGCTCATGGGTCGCGACATCCAGATGCATCACCCAGGGATGGTCTTGTCGACCCTCTGCAGGCACCACGACGCCGAAGGTGTCGGGTGCATCGGTGCGCCAGATCTGCAGCGACATCGTGTCGTAGCGGAATGAACCCTTTTCGATGGGCTCGATGTGCTTCCAGCTCTCGTGGACGAGCTGCGTTGCTCCTTCGGGTGGGCTGTCGTAGTCGTAGGCCGGCAGCTGCCTCCGAAGCTCGGACTCCTCGATGTACTGCAGGAGTCGCTCGGGCAGATCTTCACAGATGCTCTGCTCGAAGCGCTCGTTCGACCACGGTCCGACGCCTCGCTCGAGACACAGCTCGCACCACAGCTCCCGCTGCAGGATGTACGGCCCCACCCGCCAGGTGCGCTTGGCACGAACGGGAGTCGTCACCAGGTCGGAGACGATGGCGGCCCCCAAGAACAGAACGGCGAGCTGGATCATCGCGTGCCTCCAATCAGGACGCCCACGAGGCCCCCCAGCAGGGCCAGGAGCCCCCAGCCTCCTCCAGAGCCCTGCTCGCTCCGTAGCGCTGCCTGGGCGCACTGCAGCGCGTCCTGACGCCCCATGTGCCACAGGGGGTCGGCCTGGTTGTCCGGCATCAGCAGATGGATCGTCTGCGGTGCGGTGCGCTGAAATCTACAGCCTACGGCCATGCGGTCTGCCTTTCTTGAATTGAGCTCACTACTGAGCTGCTGGTTCAGATTCACGATTCATCGAGTGAGCAACCTCTCTCTCCTCGTGCGTTCTCGCTCTCTCGAGCGATGGTTTCCCAGTGGCCCTGGGTACCAGGTTCCTTGCCGCGTTGAGATCTCGGTCCAGAATCAGCCCACACGCGCAGGCATAGGTCCTCAACGACAACGGCATCTCACTCTTCACTTCTCCGCAAGATGAGCACCGCTTGGTGGACGGATACCAGCGGTCCCAGATCTTCATCTCGACGCCAAACAGCTCCGCCTTGTAGAGAAGCTGACGATGGATCTCCCCCATCGCCACGTCCGAGACCGAGCGTGCAAGGGTCGTCCTCTGCATCCCCTTGATGTTCAAGTCCTCCAGTCCGAGCGCTTGGCTCTCGCGCACGATGGAGGTCGTCATCTTGTGGATCCAGTCCTTCCTCAGGTTCCGAATCTGGACATGCAGCTTCCCGACGGCACGGACAGCCTTCTGCCGTCGCTTCGAACCCTTCTTTCGTCTCGACACCCTCCTCTGTAGATGCTTCAGTCGCTTCTCGAGCTTTCGCATCGGACGGGGAGGGTCGAAGACCTGCCTTCCATCCTCCAAGGGTTCTGAGAGCACCACCGCGTGCTTGAGTCCCAAATCGATACCTCGACGCCCATCAGCCGTGCATGCTCGAGCGAAGTCGCCTTCGACCTGGACCGACAGGAGCCATCGCCCCGCCGCATTGCGCCGTACCCGAGCCGACAGCACCTTCCCCTCGAACCTCAGAGGCTCTCGCATCTTCACCCACCCGACTTTCGGGAGGCGAACCTTCTTACCGTCGAAGGTGAGCTTGTCGTTGGCAACGTAGAAGGAGGAGGCACTGCGCTTGGACTTGAAGGTCGGCGCCTTGGCGCTCCCCTTCCACCATGCCTGGTAGGCCTTCTTCAGGTCAGCAAAGGGCTGGCTCCAGCAGTCCCGGTGGGCCGCCTTGGGGTCGTTCATCCACGGAAAGAGCTCTCGCCTGAGTTGGTTGAAGGTCTTCTTGAGCTCGGGGAAGTTCGGCTTGTCGATGGTGCGCCCACTGCGCTCATACTCCGCCCACCAAGAGCGCATGCTGTCCAGGGCGAAGTTGCAGACCACCCGATGGCACCCGGCAAACGAGCAGAAGCTCTGCGCCTGCGCGGGCGTTGGAGAAAGGCAGATCTGGTGGGCCAATATAGTCATGACGAGGAGGTGTTCTTCCCAGGTATTGGCAAGAGCCAGGATTCGAGATTTCTAGTAACCATTCCAGGTCGGAGGGGGTGCGGGGGGCTGGTCGTCATGGATGCGCCCGAAGGACGTCTGGGGAGGCGACGTCGTCGGTCCAGGAAGCTGCGGCGTGGCGCCCTGGGGAGCCGCAGGCAGCTGGGGCTGGGTAGGGGTGGATGGCGTCGGGAAGGGGAAGGAGAGGGGTGTCTGTCCCTGGGTGGTGGCCTGAATCACCTTCTCCGGCATCTCGTCCAGATCCTTGCCGATGGCAAAGAAGGGCTTCGGCTCGACGCCCTGGGAGATGAGCCACGCCCTGGCCTTCTCGATGTGCTCGGGCCCGATGTAGTCGTAGACGTACTTGAGGGCTGCGAGCAGCACCCCGATGTCGTCGACCTGGCCGATGAAGGGAATGGCGTCGGGGATGACGTCGGCGGGGCTGACGAGGTAGAGCAGCGAGCCTGCAATGGAGAGCTTTGGGGCCGTGGGCGTGTTTGGATCTTCCATCGCGTAGTACATCGCGACGGCCTCGGTGAGGTAGGGGATCCGCGCAGCCATCGCCTTCCAGGAGGCGGCCGCCTCGGGCTCGGTGGCCTTGATGAGCTGAATGTTCTCGGCCGTGTGAGGCAGGAAGACCGCCCTGGCCTCGGCGACCTTGGCCGCAGCAGCAGGGTGGGGAGATCCCGGGGGGAGGGCCGACGGATGCGCCGAGGCGTCGGTGCCCGAGACCCACGCCTGGGCGATGAGAAGACCAGCCAGCACGCCGCCGAAGAACAGACCCGGATCCATGAACGCTCCTGTCGCTACCTGAAGATCCTATGCCATCAGCAGCCTTCTGACTACGTGTCCATGCAGGAAGGAACTTCGGGCCTCATTGCTCGGGAGGTGCAGTGTCCTCGGCGTCCTCGGCGTCGATGATGTCCGAGGCATCGCCACGACGTCGCTGCTGCAGTCCACGCATCAGGGCTTCGTTGTCGGGGATCACCGTCCGTCCATCGGAAGCAACGGTGCCTTCGTCATCGACCTTCGGGTTGACAACCCGGGTTGGCTTCGGAGGGTGATGGCCCTGGTTCTTGATGTCGACAGCACGCTTGAGCATAGCCCCGAAGGTGAACATGGCGATGGCGGCGAAGGTCTCTCCGAACATGATGCTCTCCTTGGGGACATCGTCCTTCATGATTCCAGGTCTCTCCATCCTTCTTCTTCCAGGTCTCTCCATCCTTCTTCTTCATAGCCCTGTTCTTTCTCATCAGGGCTGTCATCGTCTTCGTCGGTTTCGGCAAGCGCCCACTCTTCTTCATCCAGTTCTTGACCGATGCGGCCAGTGAGGATGGTCACCGTGGCCTTTCGGCTGAAGCCCTTGCTTCGGAGTCGGCGCCATGCCTGAAGGACAGCGCCGAAGACCAGGGTGCCTGCCACGTTGCTGACGAGCTGCTGGGTCCACTCGTAGACGGAGGATGGGAGGTCCCGTAGAAGTAGGCCGGCGAACACGACACCGGTGATGAGGATGGTGCTGATCATGACGATGCCGAGGACGTCGATCAGGACACTCAGCACTCCGATGTACCAGCACATCGCGAGCCATATGGGGCTGCTCAGGCAGATGGCTATCAGAAAGAGGATGGCGAAGCCTTCGAGGTTTCGTTGCATGGTGCTCCAGATCTTGGACTGTCGGAGGAGGGATGTCAGGCCGTCTTGTCGGTCTTCTGTTGCCGCTTCCTCTTGCGGTTGGCCTTGCGCCGCTGCTTCTTCTCGCTAGGGGCGTCGCTCTTGAAGCTCCTGTTGTCGAAGCCGTGGGCGTCTCGACGGAGCTCGTCGGTGTATCCAGGGGACACCGGGTCGGGCTGCTTGGCGAGCTGGTTGCCGAGGTACTGGTCGATGGACTGCCAGACGGTGTAGGGCTCGTAGATCTTGTGGAAGCCGAGGTCCCGCAGACAGGGGTTCTTCTCGATCAAGAAGTGCCCGTCTCGGTCGAAGTGAGCCACGAAGACGGGGGTGTCGAGGTCTCGGAAGAGCTCGTCGTGGTTCGTCTCCCAGCGAGGAGCTCCGTTGGCCAACCAGGCTGCCCAGCCCTTGTCGTTGAAGGTGCGGTCCATCCAGGTGGCTCCGTCATCGCTCCGACGAATCGCTTCCTTCGCCCGGCGAATCCTGTAGCTCTCCAGGTCGTCGTATTTGCGATCGGACACCTGCAGGATGGCCTCTCGCAAGCTGTCGACCGACAAGTAGGCGTTGCGACTCCACAGGTAGAAGGCCTGCAGCCGGCCGCAGAAGCCGAGGACACGACGCTTGGCGTAGGTGTCTCGAGGGGGAGCGGGGAGGAAGTCGCGGTAGGGCTCGATGAGGGCGGAGAGCTGTGCGACGCGAGCCTTGTCCTTGAGGGGGATCACCTCCTTCGAGGTCTTGCGTACATAGAGGGGGAGCGCCTCGGCGTCCGTGCTCTGGAGTCCGTCGTAGAAGTCGGAGAAGTCTCGGATGAGTCGCATGGTTCTCTGTCTCAGCGGTTGTGGTGGGGGCTGACGTGGTCCTCTTCGGAGACCGGCGCATCGTCGATGTGCCACACGAGTGGGAAGGGGGCTCCTCCGCCGAACTGGCGCGCCGTGAAGTCGATGACGAAGTCGTTGACCATCACCGCGTAGTGCGAGTTGAAGTCCAGGCCGTGATAGTACCGGTGGGGGACGGGCGCGCTGAAGAGCATCTTGCTTTGATCTTCCGCGACTCCATGCCGCTCGAGACTCCAGCTGACCAGCGTTCCGGCGTCGTGATGATGGGCCTGCAGGAACAGGCGGAAGGATCGAGCCATATCGGCACACCGACCCAGGGAGTTTTCCTGACACGTCAGGTCCATGTTCTCGACAGCGAAGGCGATGACGAGCTCGGCCAGACGATCCGGGAGGGGGATGGGAAGATCAAGCCGCATCCTGGGCCTCCTTGTCCTCGGGGAACAGCTCCTTGGGGGACGACAGGTCGAAGCCTTCGGGGAGTCGCTGATCCCTGGAGACGGTGACTTCGGTGGGCCAGACCATGTCGACGCGGCCGTCGCGAATGCGCTTGACGTCGATGCCCATGCCGCAAGCATTGTTCTCGGCGACGACGAGCTTGTCGCCACGCCGGAAGACGTGCTTGTGGTCCGCACCGAGGTGGCTCACCTCGTCGGGGTCGTACTGCCGGAAGGTGAGCACGGTGCCCACGGTGTACTTGCGGAGGTGGTGCTGTCGAGAGCACTTCTCAGGAGGAGGCTCTGGCTCGCAGTTGTTCTGCAGGCCGGGCACGAGTTCGGTCCACTTCATGGCTTCCTCCGAGCGGCGCCCCTGGACGAGCGCAGGATGCGAAACGCCTCGTCGGCAAAGCGCTCCTTGTCCTCGATCGACTTGGAAGATGCGGCAAACGCCTCGACAGCCGGCTCCACCGCACTGAACTCGACACCGAACCTCGAACAGGTCGACCTCAGGAGGGCACACATCTCCTCCCAGGAGACATTGTCGAGACACCACAAGAACGAATAGCGCTCTTCAGCATCCCGCTCGGTCCGAGTCATGGGGGATGATGGCTTCGTGTCGTAGCTGTACTTGTGCATGCTCGCTTCCTTGATGCTCGATCAACCTAAGCGATGACACGGAGCGTGTCAACCAGAACCATCTTCACGAAGACCGAAGAGATCCATGGAGCGCATCGAGCCTGCGGTGCACACGGCTCATCTCTCGAAGGACGGGACCGAAGGCCTCCTCCCGCGCACGGGCCATCTCACGAAGAATGGGCTGCAAGGCCTCATGGCGTCGACGCTGTCCCTGGTCGATGCACCTCCGGAGCTCGGGCATCATGCCTCCTCCTCGTCGCTCAGACCGAGGGCCTCCCTGCACAAAACCGTGAGGTACTCGATGGCCTTGTCGTTGTTCCAGGCGTGGATCTCGAGGAAGTGGGCAAGGCCAGGCTCGGGGAGCTCGGTGACGTCCTTGCCTCCTTCCTCGGGGAACGAGCTGACAAGGACCCTGCGCAGGGGCTCGATCTCCTCCGCTCCGAGCTTCCCCTTGTCGATGTCGACCTGCAGGACCCGGTCGAGGTAGACCTGGTAGTCTTCGCGGGTCTCGATGTGCAGCGGCTCGCCGAGCACGGTGAAGGTGACCCGGTCCGCCACAGCGATGGGCTCGATGGCTTTGGTGGGCAGGCCAGTCGGGGTCGTGACCTGGATGGCGACGACGCGCTTGCGCCAGCCCACACGGAAGGTCGAGGCCCCGATCTCGAACGCCATCCACGGGGGCACACCCTTGGTGCCCTCGGGGTAGTAGCGGTTGGCGATGGGGGTGGGCTGGATCTGAGCCCCTTCGACCTGCTCGCACACCCGACCGAAGACGGTCTCGAAGAAGATCTTGCTGTCGGTGAGCACGGGGTCTTCGGGCACTTCGAGCGACATGGAGATCTGACGCATCTCCTCGTCGATGTGCACCCAGGTCATCCCTCCATCGACGTCCTTGATGCGCACGAAGACCTCGAGCTCGGCCGGCACCTTCGGAGGACAGGGCACGCTCTGCGCGTCGCTCGGATGTCGGGCCCGGTAGCGCCAGGTGGGGAGCACGACGTCGTCCATCCAATCGGTGTAGACCGACGGAAAGCCCTCCGACTCACCCGACTCACCGAGCGGAACGAGCTGGTCCTTTCCGAAGGCGACGAGCAGGTTGCCGCCCGACTGCTGGGTGTACTGGAAGTACGCACCACACGGACAGCCGAAGCCCTGGCTCAGGTAGCCGGGGCCCATGCTCGATCCCCACACTTCGAAGGTGGCGGAAGGGGTGTCGCAGTGAGGGCAGTCGGGCAGCTCATCGGGCATCATCAGGGGCCTCCTGGAGGCTGGATTCACGAACAGCGACCGGTCCATCGACCTCGTCGAACTGGACCTTCACGAAGCCCTGGAGGTGTCCAGGTCCGGTGACGGTCCCGATGGCTCCGGACTCGATGCGCTGCTCGGGTGGAGTGGAAGAGAGGACGACGCGGGCGCCGGTGTAGCGGACCCTGTGTCCCCATGGAGCGGTGAACGTCACGGATTCTCCTTGCCGGGCTGCACGAAAGGCCTTCATGCGTGCCGATCGGCGGGATGGGCTCTTCTTTCCTCGTCGGCGTCCCATGATTTACTTTCCTCGCAACCTATCCACGAACTCGCCGTGGACACGTTTCGCGGTTTCCATCTCGTGGTGCCCGGGGGGCTCGACCAGGTTGCATCCTTCGACCATCGCGTCGTAGGAGGCGCAGATCTCCTCGAAGGGATCGATGACCACACGCTGCAGCCAGGTTGTATAGCTCACATCGTTGTGGCTCAGTCCGACTCCGACGTAGCTCACCCTGGGGAGAATAGAGCGCCTGTCGGCTCGAGAGGCATTCTTGCGACGGATGCGAACCGCCGCGATGGGACCGTCCCCGGGGACAAACAAGATGGGACCGCCCATTCCACGTCGAGGGTGAGCCACCTTACAGGTGATGGACACCTTTGGATCAACGAGACGAATGTCGGTGAGCTGCTTCCAGCCACACCACAGCATTCGATCTCCACGGTCCGATCGATCGAGTTCCGAGCCGTCACCAAGCACAGGAAGAATGTCGCCGACCTCAGGGTCCGCCCTCCCGTTGAGGTAAAGAGGGAACGTCGACTGAAAAAAGGACTGAACCCTGGACTTCAGCGCCCTGCGCTCCATCTCTCGATCGGAGTCGAAGCGCTGGATGAACTCGTCGATGCGGATGCTCATGATGCTCGATCTCCCCGAAGGTAGTCTTCGAACTGACGCAGGTAGGCTCGGACATCGTCGTCGTAGTCCATGTCGGGAGACTGGTGACGGAAGCCCGGGAAGGCCTGTTGGATGCGCGGTGCGATGCCCCGGTCCGAGAAGATGATGTCGTAGCGAGCCATCCAGGACAGGTCCGAGCGACCGACCCAGTGGCGGAGCTCGCCGAGTAGATCTTGCGCAGGGTCCGATGCGCTCGCAGCCACCTCCTCCTCGGAGACGACCTGGATGGTGAAGGGCTCGCCGCTGCATCGTTCGTTGGCGGTCTGGTTCAGCGCATCGACGAGGTGCTCGAGGCTGTCCCAGTTCGTCTTGTCGAAGACATCGTCGCGGTAGATGATCTTGAGGTTGGCAGCGCTCATGCATCCCCCTGGGCAGGCGCCCACTCGAGCCACGTACCGGTGAGCTTGCGAATCACCACCTGGGTGATGGTGGCGAGCTCGGGGGCGACGTGCGCGTTGTCACACCGGAACGACATGGCTGCGGTGGGGTGGGTCGTGAGGAAGAGGGTGAAGTTGGAGGGGGGGTCTGCCCACTCCGTTGCCGGCAGCTCGCCCTGGACGTTGTCCGAGAGCCACGTCATGCACCCCTCGGCCTTGGCCTCGAGATCGGCGCGGATCTTCTTGGACCCCGATCGACAGGAGCGTGGGTCGTGGAACAGGATGGCGTAGCCCATGGACTCGCCCTGCACGATGTCCCGACCGACGACCACCAGGTAGTGCGACTTGTAGTCGTCGGCGGTTGGGTCGAGAGAGAGGAACCAGACTCCATCGGCATCGTCGTGCGTCTTCTGATCTAGCGGCCGAACGATGTACGGGTTCACCTTCTTCATCATCCCCTCCCCGTTGCGAACCGGGCGTAGCCTTCGATGTGCTCGCAGACCTTCTTGTAGTCCTCGGATCCGACTGCGAAGAAGCTTCGCGCCCAGTACCGGAAGCAGCTGGGCATCAAGCGCTGGTCGGTGTGCAGCTTTGCCAGATCCATCATCCACATCTCCACGGTAGCGAGGCCCGTGCCAGTGAGAGGAAGGGGGCACTTCCCGGAGGGCGTGACGAGGTGCGGCCGCTTGTCGACCGAGCCACGCTCCTCCTGGATGCGCTCCTTGACCTCACCCTCTCGATCCTTGCTGCGTTCCTTGACGGTACGAGAGCGCGTACTCACGCTGAAGACGTGTCCACAGGGACACTTCTTGGTCCGAGCGGCGACATAGGTGCCGCAGTCGGGGCATCCCTTGCGGCCGCGTCCGGGGGTGGTCCAGGTCTTGATGGGCTTCGGCAGATCAGACATCGGTCCCCCAGCGCACCGCCTGGAGTTTCTCGATGAGGGTGTCGACCTCACGATCGTCGAGGAGGAACTCGATCAGGTCCGGCTCGTCGGAATCCGGGTCCGAGTCGCTCCATCCCGTGATGTGGATCTTGACCTCGAACCGCTCGTCTTCCGAGGGTTCGACGTCGAAATGTTCGACTGAGATCTGGATGGCCAAGGCGTTCTCCGTGCTGCTGAACCATGGTACCCCGTGACACGGTCCGTGGCAAGCATCGACAACGCAGTTGCTCCATTTTTTTGCTACTAGCACCTATCGGTTCCAGATAGGCTACACTGCTTGTGAAGGCCGGGGAGCGGTGCTTCTCATCTCATCTGGTGGATCTCCGCCCTCCAGTGACGGTTTCTTCGGTATGGACGTGTCAGGGCATCGCACCGCTCCCCCGGCTTCTTCTTCGTCCACGTCACGGCGTGATGGCTATGCCTTCTCCCACGGAAGCCGCGTCCCCTGGGCCTTTAGGAACTCCATCAGGTGGATGGGGCGCATGAGCGGGGGAACTTTCTTGGCGCCGAGCAGCAGGTAGGCCTCGAAGGTCTCTTCAGGGATGGTCTCGCGAGCACCCTCGATGAGATGGGCATCGATCCAGTCCTCGACCCTCTCGGCGTCATCCACCAGGATGCCGAGCCCCTGGATCGCCGCCATCGGCGCCAGCTGCCAGCTCGAGTGGACGGGGCCGATGCGTGCCTGGAAGACGAGCTGGTCGGGGTGTTCGGTCAGCGTCTCGGGGGTTGGGTTGAGATCCCAGTACAGGTCGAGCTCCACCCATCCATCACGCATCCGAATCATGCGCTTGTTCGGCTCGTGGTGATCGAGTCCAAGGGCGTTCCCGAGCTGACGGACCCAACCAAGCAGTTTCCGGCACTCCTCCGATTGGCCCTCTCGCCAGGTGTCGCGCAGCACCTCCATCGGGTCGGCCGGCATCAGATAGGGTCGGTACCACTCGCTCTCGGTCCGAAGCAGCTCGGTGACATCAGGCACATAGGGCATCATCCATCGGCCACGCACGCTGCTCGTGACGATGGCTGGATCAAGTCCCAGGTAGTCGAAGAGGAACGTGCTCCAGACATCGAGCTCGGTGCCCGTGACCCGAGGACGTGCATCGTAGGCACCGGTGGCCCGACGGCCTCGGTCGAACATGTTGATGGCGTTGCGCCCGGAATCATCCCGTTGATCGATGCCAACGACCGAGTAGGGCTGCCGAGCGCCAGAGGGCTGGATCAAGTCGAGGCGGAAGAGCGAACCGTCGATGAACGCGTTTCGAGCCCATTGAAGGTCGAAGTCGGTGTTGACGGCAAGGGCTTGATTATTGCTCACGACTCGGCAGATCTGCCACACCACCCCATCAGGGTCGCGCCACGACCACATGGGGACCTCGTAGCCAGGCTCTCGCCCCACCAGCCCTGGTCCGAAGAGGTTCTCGAGGATGCTCATGAAACGAGCTCCAGGCTGCGGGCCCACACCTTGAAGTCGGCCTCGTCGTAGAAGGCCGGATTGGATCCCAACAGCCGGTAGGCCTCGTCGTCGTACAGCAGATGTCCCTCGACCATGCTGCTGTCGAGCCAGTCGTCGAAGGCCCGGTCTGGAAGGAAGAGACCGGCCTGGGCCAGTGCTTGCATCGGGCCCTCGGTGGACCCAGAGGCCGCATACGGGAAGACGGGCATCACGCTCATCTGAGGTGTCAACCGAGTGACCTCCGCTTCGCCACTTCGATGAACGCTCCATTGGAAGTGGTCGTCGAGACTCTCGCCGGTGACGACCCAGTCGTTGAAGGGGAAGTTGAAGGTGGTCTGGAGGAAGGGGTAGGGGGTAGTGAAGTCTTCCCGCTTGGACGTGGCCAGAGCCCATTGACCCAGAACATTGGCCGAGGCACGAAGGCCATCCTTGCGCAGCTCGACGAGGCGAGAGGACAGGGTGTGCGTCTCTTCGAGGGTGGGAGGATCACCGTAGAGGTGGACGAAGGTCTCCCAGGCCTCGCTGCCTTCCCCGTAGGTCAGGGCATCCTCCATCTGATGAAGCCTGAGATCTTCCTCGGAGAGGAGCTGCTGATACTGCTTCAGCCGAATGGTTGCTGGGCTCTGAAGCATCGCATCCCATTGGTTGTCGGAGAGGAGCTGAGGCGTCACCAGATTGGCCTGCGCTGCGTTGTTCATCGTCTTTGGCACGACGCCCAGCACATCGAAGAGGAACCACAGCCAGCTGTTGCGCTCGGCCCAGGCATCAGCGACGTGCTCGAGGGTAGCTGGCTTGACGTGCAGATGCTCCATGCCCGGCGACGGGGCCATCGACGACACGATCCACTCGATGGAACCGTCGGGCTCCGTGTCGGAGCGAAGGATGATCATGGAGATGGGATCCTCCCCCGGGTTGGGACAGTAGCCGAAGACAACGACTCCAAGCCGCATAAAGTGAGGGAGGTTGCCGTGACGGCGGGAGATCTTCTCGATGACTCCACGAAGCCCTGGGTCCTGTACCAGGCGCACGATGACGGGATGATCCACGTGCCCATCCCTGTGAGGCCTGGGGGGCAGCTGGGCGAGGGGAAAGGCGTAGAGAGGCCAGAGGCTCACGGGGTCTCCTGAAGGGTCTTCCACCACGTGTAGAAGTCGAACTGCCCAGCGAAGATGGGGGCGTACAGGGCACTGTCCAGTAGATCGTAGGCCTCCATCGTCTGCGCGACCACCGGCACGACGGTCGGAACGTCAATGTGAGCATCGATCCAGTCATCGAGGTCTTCCTCGAGGATGATGAGCCCGGCTTGCTCGAGCAGCTCGAGAGGTCCGATATCGCTCGTTGCGAGCAGGCGGAAACGGTCCCCTGGGTCATCGAGGTCAGCGCGAGTCATGGGGTAGCCCCGGCTTCGGTAGCCCTTGCTGTCCTGCGGCACATCCCAGTCCCAACGATGCAGTCGCCATGTGGGCTGTTCATCTCGATCGATGTGCTGTGCCACCACCAAGATGCGAGGGCCTGCCTCGAGGTCGACTTGCCAGCGAGTCTCCTTGTAGGCCGGATCTTCAGTCCCTCTCGGGAAGATGGAGACCTCATTGTGGGAAGTGAGCGACAGGGAACGAAGCATGGCGTCCGTCATCTCGTGCGCTGCATCGAAGCGCCGGACCCGGTCTTCCGGGAAGAGATTTCCTGGCTGAAGGTCTTCGACCCAAACGCCGTTCCAGTCCTTGAGCCTGGAGATCTGGATCTGCCTCACATGGCTCCGACTGAAGTTGTAGAAGACCTCCGGAATGGCTGGCTGCAGGATCGACAGTCCCTCGGCTTGATCGGGGGTCAGCCCCATGAACTCGAAGACGAACCAGGCTACCTTGCGACGGTAGGCCTCACTGATTGAATAGGGTCGGGCGTACTCCTTCTCCATGACGTTGCCGATCATCGAGAACTCGTTGAGCTGCAGGACGATGGGACTGTCCTCCTTGAGCTTGACGAAGAAGCCCATGTCGATAGGGGCCTTTCCGTCGGGGTCATCGATCACGAACCAGGCGCCCCCCTCCATCTTGGGCATCCTCGACAACGTCCAGCCATCGTCCCAGCGGGCAAGGACGAAGCGACGTGGCAGCGACCGAAGCGTGGTCAGCATGCGTTGTCCATCGCGATGGCCCACAAGGCCTCTGGAGGCAACAGCAGGGGCGTGCTCACCCCGAGCAGTGCGTAGGCCTCGACCGTGCTCTCAGACAGCCCGATGCGTCCCGGCACGAGGTGCTCGTCGAGCCATTGCTCGTAAGTGCTCTCGGGCCACACGATGCCCGAGCGCTGCAGGGCATCCATGAGGGAGACCTCGCTGCTCTGCAGGGGCACCCTCATCACGCCAGCTCGCCGTGCATTGAGCAACCAGCTGATGGACCAGTATCCGGGCGTCATCTCCGAGACGTGGAACATCACATCGAAGCGCTCGCTGTTGGGCGCGGTGACCTGGAACTTCATGGCGCTCAGGAACCTCTCCGTCGCTCGAGCGGCTCTGAAGGGACCATTCCGAGGAAAGTTCTTCCCGAGAGATACCATGTCGTTGACCAGGTCTCGAGCAAGGTTCAAGACCTTCTCGCGAAGCGCGTCGGATTCATCCGAGGGGGTCTGCAGGTCGGCGAAGCGACCTTCCTGTCGCCAGGCCTCCAGCGCTTGTCGGTAGGGAACTCCCCAACTGTAGGTATCCTCGTCGAAGAACCGATCGGCGATAGGGCTCGGGATCTTCAGTCGCTCCCAGATCCCGTTCGGAACGGTCTCGGTCACGAGCTCGGGGTCGACCTGCAGCGCCTCGAGCAGGAACCAGGCCACCTGATGTCCCAGGCGCCGGGGTGCAATGTCGTTGACCCCCTGAATGCTGTCGTCGAGGTAGATGCCTTCATGACGGAACGGGTCGCGGATCTTCAGAGCATGCAGCACCGGCACATGGTCGAGTTCGGCGTAGGTGGAGACGACGAAGAAGCCCACGGGGATGTCGTGGCCATCGAGCTCGACAGTGACTCCGAACATCGACAAGCGCCCGTTGTCATAGCCCAGGTCCTTCCAGGGAACCTCGGTGCTGTCCTGCAGGATGTAACGGTGCAGCCGGTTGGCGGACTTCTCCTCCATCGCACGCCAGATCTTGGTCCCGTCCTCCCACTCCGCCACCTGCAGAAACGGAGGCATCTCATCCGTGCTCGGGGCCCACATCGAGCCACACGGCTTGCGGTGCGCGAGCATGGAGAGAGGAAGGACGGAGACCGACATCAGGGTTCCCGGTCGGATGGAGTGGGTGTAGGACCTGCGAACATCGGAAGGTGGCACCACTCGACCACACGACAGGTCTTGCCGTTCTCATCGACCCATCGCTCCATCCACAGATCAGGCGTACGCTTCTCGAGCGGAAGCGCTGCCAGCTGCTCCATGTCGACCTCCGGCCGGTAGCGATGGACGATCTGAACCGTCTCATCCTCGAGCTTCCCGACCACCTTCACACCGAGCTTGGGATTCCCCTCGACCAGCTGTCCATCGACAGCACAGGTGATGCGGTAGGGCTTGCCGGGTGGTGCGATGTGAAGACTGATCGTCTCGGCACTGATCTCGAGGATGCCGGTGATCCCCTTGAGTTCCTTGATGAGTTCCTCTCGGGTGCCGTGCATCGAGACGTTGAACTGCAGTGGACGTCGCATCAGGTCTCCAGAAGCTGGATGCGCCCACCACGCACCGTCAGCAAGTAGCTGTGGCCCCCCTGCAGCGTCACGCTGCCTGCAGCCACCCAGGACTGCCCATTCCACACCTCGACGCTGTAGGAGCCTCCTGGGAGCACGCCAGGGCCATGACTGCGCCCGTGGGCAGTCAATCGGATCTGGCGCCCGACGCTCGTGTCGAGACGCCAACTGGCTGAAGCAGGCCGTGCCACAGGAGGGGGAGGCAGGGCGGTCGGGGGAGCGGGAGGGGTCGGAACCTCGGACCGAGGTGGGGGATCGCTTCGACCGTGGCGCGCTTCTTCGAGTGGATCTGGGGTTTCTTCGTGCCACCACCAGTCCCAGAGTTCCTTGGCGTAGGCGAAGGGGTTGAAGCTGATGCCGCCTCCCTCGAGGAAGGGCATTGGATCGACCGTCGGCCAGTCCTTGTCGGTGCCCCGGACGGTGTTTTCGTCTTCCCAGGAGGCCCCCTGGCGCTTGTAGACGATGAAGTGCAGGTGGGGACCCGTCGAGCGCCCAGCACCCTTGGTGCCCTTCTTGCCGCCCGACAACCCGATCTGCTGCCCGGCACGCACCCGCTGCCCCTTCTTCACGTCGAGGCGCGACAGGTGGCAGTAGCCGGTGCGGGTATCGTCGTCGTGCTGGATGACGTAGCCGTAGCCGCAGATGTCGTTGTTCAGGACGTACTTGATGGTCCCATCGGCCGGCGCGATGACCGGAGTTCCCTGCGGCGCAGCCAGGTCGGCACCGTTGTGGAACTTGCTCTTCTCCCCGGTGACGGGGTGGGTGCGGAAGCCCCATGCGGAGTTCGACTTCGGCTCGACGCCAGTGAGCGGGTACAGCATGACTTCCTCCGACGTTCTCTCATATGCTCGCACAGCCTGGCGCGCTCATGCTTGCTGCCGCAGCCAAGCGATGAAGGTGGGCGTGTCGAAGAGCATGGGAGAAGTGGTGCCGAGGAGGAAGTAGGGCTCCAGGTCGTAGAGAGGCTCCCCCTCGACCCGCTGCTCATCCCACTACGCATCGAGCTTGCCCTGTGGGATGAAGGGGCGAAGATCCTTCGCATTCACTTCTGCAAGCCGCCTCCAGGCTTCCGCCAGGGTTTTTCCTTCGGCCCGAAGGGGCCTTCGTCGGGTGCGAGGGCGCTCTTCGACAAGCTTCCATCCTGGAAGATCTTCGATGAATTCGATCGAATAGGCGTACATCTCACTACCGGCACCGGTAGATACTTGGTCGGGTGGATGGAGCATCACGATGCGGATGTGCTCGATGGCGCGATACCGTAGTCGCTCTACACGCACGTGTTGGGCAAACGGACCTGCTGGGTCGAAGAGCTGCTGCAGCATGTGGAGCATGTGGTCCCGGACGTTGCGCTCGTTGTCCCGCCACTTTCCAACCCCCTTGCTGTAGGTGTCGATGAGCTGCTGAAGCTCGATCTCCTGGGGACGCATACTGGACATGGCGTGGACCAGATCATCGGGCACCACGATGGGGAGCTCGAAGTTCGCATCGGCAATGTCGTGGGACATCGTCTGCTCGACGAACTCGCGCCAGTAGGGAGCCCAGCGCTTTTTGCGTGGCCATCCCATCTTCGAGCCACCGATGGGGTTGTTGAGCTCGCCGGTTCGCTCTCCTTCACCGGTGTGCATCCAGGTCGCAGAGACGGGGCGGTCTCTCTCGTTGACGAGCACGTAGGCGGCCGTCTCCTCGGGCATGTGGGTTGCGCCGATGAACGTGCGGAACAGAGGGGTGGAGAGGATGCGGCGCACCTCGTAGCCATCCCCGAACTCGTAGACTGGAACCAGCTCCTCCATCAGGGCGTCTCCTTCGCACTCTGGGCGCGCACGAAAGCAAGAAAGGCATCGTCGTCCCACAGGTAGGGCGGGAGCTGTTGCAGGAGCGCGTAGGGCTCGACGTCGATGTCGACACCGACACGGCAGACGTCGCCAGGCTGGTCTCCCTGCACCGGCACCTTCGCTTCGTACCATGCCTCCCAGCGGTCCTCGGGGATCATGGCACCGGCTTGCTGGATCGCGTTCATCAGGTCGAGGTCGGGTGGACCTCCGCTGACCGACCACTTCTCGTCGGGACGTAGATCGATGGAGATCACCGCCGGAACATCGCAGATCGGCGAGACGGTTGCGGTGCCGCTCAGGGGTAACACAGTGCTCGATCCAAAGAAGAGGTATCGTTCGAGCAAACGAAGGATGCGCTCGAAGGTTCGGTGGTAGGACCTCGAGCCGGAAGTGTGCTGGTCCAGGAAGGTCTTGACTTGATCTGCGAGGTTTCCCCATTGCTCAGAAGACAGCCTCGGGTAGGGAACCGCGAGAGCACGATGAGTGGATGCTCCAACCCATTCGCTGCTCCAGGGGGTGGCGCCGCACAGCTCGAAGAAGAACCAACGGAGTACGGCAAGGTGAGCAGACTTCCCTCTGGGCACCGAGGCGACACTCACAATGAGCTCTCCCCAGGGAGACTCGGAGTTTGGATCGTTGTCAAGCACGATGCTGCAGATCCCTAGCACCTTGTCGCCTCGTGCTCCGATCCCCTCGACGCAGGCAAGCTGGATCACTGGATGCCCCTCCTCCTTGAAGAAGGAAGCGTCGTCGAGGACGCTCTGCGCCATGAAGCGTGCATGGTCAGGAAAGAACAGGTAGGTGCTGTCCCAGTAGTGCTTGGAGAACACACGCACGAGGGAGACCTGCGGATCACCACACAGGGTGAAGAGCGGCATCGTCTTCGGCTTCCTCGGCGCCATTCAGCTCCCCTCCTGTGCGATGTACCACGCCCAGAAGGGCTCGTCGGAGAACACGAAGGGGGAGTCGACATTCAACAGCGCGTAGGGCTCTAGATCGAACAGGCACTGGCCTGGCATCGTGTGCTCGGCCCACCAAGCATCGAGCTGGCTCTCGGGGACCAGATCGGTGAGCTCCCGGTCGCCAACGACCTCGACATACCAGCGCCACATCTCCAAGAGGCTCGGCTGGTTCTCCATCTGGAGACTCGGCATGGCGCCCGTGCCGCTCCTCATGATCCAACCCCCATCGTCTGCCGAGATGAGCAACACATGGTCGTTGGCCAGGATGTGGATGGTGGCGTACCTGTCCTGGGCTTGGACGCGCGGAGGAAGGACCACGATGCCCTCGAGGCCATCGAAGGCTTCTTCCGCACTCTTTCGAGCCGTGAGCTCGAGCTCACGAGACCGCTCCAGGTACCTGGAGAGGCTTCGTCTGCGATCGGTCTTCTGGAGGCGATCGATAGCTTCCTTCACCACAGCTTCGATCTCGGGATTCGCCAGCTGCTCAAGGAGGGCATCGGGATAGCCGAGCACGCTCTGCACGATCTGAGGGACCATGCCCTCGTCGATGCACTCGCTGACGAAGGTGGTCCAGTACGGCTCCACAGCTGGATCGGTCGGCTCCACCATCTCCTTGGGTGTGAGTGCCGACAGGCCGGCATCGAGGAACGGTGGAGAGGTCTCCAGGTCGACGGACGACCTCGGCATGCCCGTGGCGTCGTACAGGCCGAAGAGGCTCCGATCTTCGGCCCAGAACTCCCGCTTCGTGAGCCGCTGCCGCTCGGAGGGGTCGAGCACGCGTCGGACTTCCCAGCCATCGTCGAAGCGGTAGAGCACGACGTCCTTCACAGCGACCTCCACCAGGCCTCGAAGTTCGCCTGGGGCCAGAGCAGGGGGCTGTCCTGTCCGAGCAGGAAGTAGGCCTCGAGAACCTGGCTGTCGAAGGTTGGACCCCCTTCCGTCTCATGGACGAGCCACTCGTCACACATGGATGCCGGCATCGGACAGCCAATGAAATGGAACAGGACTTGACCGTAGCACATCGTAGAGATGGCCTGCGAAAGAGTGTCTCCTCGACCAGACGCCATTCCGTCATGGTCGGTGATCATGAACCACTTTCCATGCACGAAGGATGGAAGAACCTTGAGGGTTTCGTAATTGAGCGAAGGTGTGCCTGGATCGACCACCCAGCCCCTGGGAGCGAAGCTAATCCAGAGTTCGGATACATCGGTGACTGCTTGGTCAATGAGTAGGGGGCCGAAGGCATATCGGATGTATGCACCTGAGATTTCATCGATCTGATCGACGGCCGACTCCCTTGCTTGACCCTTGCTCTGCTCTAGTGCCTTCCAAGCATCTTGCAGCTTCTTCTCGAACATCTGCGAGCGACTGTCAGATGTTCTCTCCCAAAGAGAGTCATCAACCCAAAAGGGTGTAGGAAACTCGCGCGCCCAGTTGCCTTGTGGGATCTGCCCATCTGGGATCAGCACTTCCTCAGCGAACTCCATCCAATAGGGCCATGACCACTCATGCTCCAGATCTCTCTGGTCCACCAACGGCACCAGGTGGTTCCACATGCGGGGACTCGCGGCGCGGGGAGAACCCAAAACAATGGACACCGAGTCCACATCAGGGTCATCCTGGATCGGCACCTTGAGCGCTAGCTGAACGTAGCGACCGTCCTGCAACGAAGGCAGGTCAATCAGGCTGCCTGTGTGCTTGAGCAGCGCATTCGGGCCCAGGATGCGGGAGATGGTCGCCCCGTTGTCGAAGCGGTAGAGCACCACCTCGTCGGCGCCGACAGGAATGTCCATCAGGCACGCTCCAAAGCGCTGAAGAAGGGACGCGCATCGTCCGCACTCCACAGCCACGGCACGCGCGTCCCGAGCAAGCGCCACGGCTCGAGGTCGAGCTCGGTGAACACCTGCGTCGGCGTGGCGATGTGTGCGTCCATCCAGGCCTCGTACTGGCTGGCTGGGATGAGGATGCGGCTGCCGACGAAGGCGGTGAGCAGGTCGGAATGATCTCCGCTGTAGTCGCGCGACGAGAGCCCCTCGGAAGCGATGCCCCATTCAGGGGTTGCAGGCTGGAAGTTTCCTTCGTCGTCCTCTGCGAAGAGAAAGAGCGTGACGACGTACTGCTCGACCCCGTCGAAGCTCACGGCCCACTCGATGCCATCGGGGTACTCGTTGCCGTCCTTCATCGGATGAGCCACGTGGTGGTCGTAGGTCGCTGCGGTGGATGGAACGGCATCGAATACCTCTTCGCCGGCATCGACCAGGGCGTCGATCTGGCTCTCCCTTTCCTCATAGGTCGTGGGCGGAGCGCTGGACCACATCTCGATGGCCTTCTGCAGCTCGATGTAGGCGTCTGAGGACGTCCACGCCATGAGTTCGTCGTCGGTCACCGGGGTCGGGATCTGCAGCTCGAACAGCATCCGACTGAAGATGTCTTCGTCCGCATCCATACCACACAGGTCGAAGAGCACCCAGAAGATCACCGAGTCCACGAACTCTCGGTCGAAGCCGGCGAGCGTGAAGTCGAGCACGTTCGTCACCCGGTTGCCCTCGACGGGCGCCACGCTTGCGGTGTCGTTGATGATGGCGAAGGCGTTCCACGGGGCCCACCGCTCTTCGTACCAGGCCTTGAGGACGAAGCCGGAGACGAGGTGCTTGTCATAAATCGCGTCCCGGATGTGCTTCCGCATGATGCCGAGGGTGTTCTCAGCGTGCCCACCTGCAGCTTCCTGCTCGTAGTCGAACCAGACCTGGTCATCGTCGAGCACCCGGTACAGGCGCACCGGGATGCGCGTCGGCAGCTTGAACTCGGCGATGAGCACCTCACGCAGCACTGGGCTGCTCCTTCACCCAGGCCAGGAAGTCATGGACCGGCCACAGGTAGGGGGTCTCGGTGTTCAGGAGCTGGTAGGGCTCGGTGTCGAAGCGCTCATCGAGCTCGGGTGCGGTCTCCAACGTCGCATCCAGCCACGCATTGGC
>Ga0209692_10002213_pt1 | contig 22404 bp, 19 predicted proteins | sample tdDd472_FD_187129 | JGI IMG/M metagenome (GOLD analysis project Ga0209692, IMG submission 187129) | Marine sediment microbial communities from the Atlantic coast under amendment with organic carbon and nitrate - tdDd47.2 (SPAdes)... | ecosystem: Environmental > Aquatic > Marine > Coastal >... | reverse complement strand
TTTTCAACGACCCCCACGAGCCCACCACGCCCCCGCGCGAAGATTTGGACCCCTTCCTGCCCGGCGCCGAAGCCCGGGGGGCCGCGGTGGACGATGCCGCCCTGCGCAGCTACGCCCGCTGGGGGGAAGACGAGGCCCCTCACCTGGGCCGGGCCGACGCCGAAGATCCGGATCTGGCGGCGGGCCTGGCGGTCAAACTGGCGGTCTACGACGCGGCCATCCACCAGGTGGATCGGGCCGTGGGCCGGCTCCAGGACCGTCTGGATGACTGGGGTCTGGCCGCCCGCACGCTGGTTTCGGTGTTTTCCGACCACGGAGAGGAGTTCCGGGACCATGCCGGCTTTGCCCGGTCCTGGAACCACGACCCGCGGGACATCCGCGGCATCGGCCACGGTCATACTCATTTCCAGGAACTGCTGCACGTGCCCTGGGTGGCCTGGGGCCCGGGCGTTCCGTCGGGTCAGCGCTGTCGGGAGCCGGTGTCCCTCTGCGACCTCTCGCCCACCCTGCTGGACTGGCTGGAGCTGCCCGCCTTGCCCAGGACCGAGGTGCCCGCCGCCGACGGCCCCCTGACCGCCGCTCTCTGCGGCCACTCCCAGGCCGCCGCGGCGGAAGGCCGGGACCGCGACGGCGACCGCCTGCTCCTGTCCGAGGCCATCGCCTTCGGACCCGATCTGGTGGCCCTGCGACGGGGACGCTGGAAACTCATCGCCCACCGCGACGGCCGTCCCCTGGCCCTGTTCGACCTGCTCAGCGGACCCGAGGAACAAACCGACCTGGCGGAGGCCAACCCCGAAACGGTGGCCCGGTTGCTGGCGGATCTGACACGTTGGCGGGAAAGCGGAACCGGTGCCGACGGGGCGGACCGGGAGTCGGACACGGGCGGGTGGGACGATATGAACGATGAAATCCGGCAGAGACTGAAGGACCTGGGGTATTCCGAGTAGACATACCCCAGGCCGTCGGGCTATTCAGCCAGGTGGCTCACCTTGTCGGCCAGTTGCAGAAAGGCCTCGCGGATGGCGGAGCCCTCGGCCAGCACCGCGGGCTCGCCCGCGTCGCCGCCCTTGCGGATGGCCGGGTCGATGGGAATCTCACCCAGCAGCGGCAGGTCGTACTTGGCCGCCACCGCGGCCCCGCCACCGTGGCCGAAGATGTCGTACTGCTTGCCGCTGTCCGGGCACACGAAGTAGCTCATGTTCTCCACGATCCCCAGCACCGGCACTTCCACCTTGGCAAACATGACGATGCCGCGCCGGACGTCGGCCAGAGCCACCTCCTGGGGTGTGGTCACCATGACCACCCCGGCCAGGGGCACGGTCTGCACCAGGGTGAGCTGGGCGTCGCCGGTGCCGGGCGGCATGTCGATGACCAGGTAGTCCAGGTCGGTCCACAACACGTCCTGCAGGAACTGCTTCACCGCGGACATGACCAGGGGACCGCGCCATACCACGGGCTGATCCTCCGGCATGAGCAGTCCCATGCTCATGACCTGCAGGCCGTGGCTTTCGAAGGGCACCACCTTCTTGTCGGGGGTGATCTGCGGGTCGCCGGACAGTCCCAGCATGGTGGGCACGCTGGGGCCATAGACGTCGGCGTCCATCAGGCCCACCCGATGGCCTCTGGCTTTGAGGGCCAGGGCCAGGTTCACCGCCACCGAGGACTTGCCCACGCCGCCCTTGGCGCTGGCCACGGCGATGATCCGCTTGACCCCGGGCAGGTCCTTGCGGTCGGCCCAGGGATCGGGGGAGTGCCCGTGGGGCCCGGTTTGCTTGGCGGGCGCGGACCGGTCGTCGATGTCCACCTGCACGGACAGCACGCCGGGCAGGGCGCCGAGGCGCTCGGCCACGGCCTGGCGTACCCCGTCGATGGTTTCCTGTCGTTCACTGGTCTTGACCACGGTGACCCGGACTTCCCCTCCGGTCACCTTGATCTCCCCGATGAGGCTCACCTTCATGACATCCACCTTGGTGCCCGGCACCATGACGTCCTTGAGGGCTTCCACCACCAGGTCGGTATTGAGATTGCTACTCACTTTAACTCCTTAAGCCCGAGCAGGTTCGCCGATGGCGGCCTGACGGGTCGCTTGTTCATGATTCAACGGCAGTTGAGGGTTTCCAGGACCTTGTCCAGGATTTCGGCGTGGTCGAAGGCCAGGTCGGGCAGGGCGTCGAATTCGAACCATCCGGCATCCGCCGCATCATCCCCGCCCACCACGGAGGGCTGCTCCCCGATGATGACCGCTACGTAAACGATGGAAACGGTGTGGCCGCGGGGATCGCGCCCGGGGCGGCCGAACACATGGAACTGACGAAAAGGGAGACCGGTCAGTCCGGTCTCTTCAGCGATCTCCCGGTGGATGGCCGCGGTAATATCCTCACCGTAGTCGACGAATCCACCGGGCAGGGCCCGCTTCCCTCGAAAGGGATTCCGGCCGCGTTCGATCAGGAGCACCGAACAATGTCCCGTGCCGGCCAGGTCGCCGGGATGACGATGGATCACCACCCCATCCACCGTCAGGGCGGGGTGGCGATAGTCGTGAATCGATTCTCCGGTCAAGACCTACTCCGTGGAGAAGGACGCCATGGCCTCTTCGCAGGTGGCGAAGGTTTCGAACACCAGCTTGAGCTGGGTCACGTTCAGGATGTTGTCGATCCGATCGCTGACCGAACAGATCTTCAACTGCCCGCCGTTCTTCTTCAGGGTGTGAAAGGCCGATACCAGAATGCCCAGGCCGGTGGAGTTGACCCAGCTGACCTTGCTCATATCCAGCAGGATGTCCACGTGCCCCTCGGCGATGAGGGTCTTTATCTCGGTCTGGAATTTTTCATGATCCGGTCCGCCCATGATCTTGCCGGACAGGTTCAGAACCATGACTTCACCTTTGAGGTTCTGTTTGATATTCACCGAGCCGTCCTCCTTGGCAGTGGTTGTTGTCAGGGTATGGGTATATGATAAAGTGCAAGCGGGGGGATTCCAACCCGGATTATTCCTTTTCCCGCCCCGCCCGGGGTCGGAGGTGGCAGAATGGGCGTGACGCGACCGCCGGTGCTGGCCGGCATCTGGTATCCTCAAGGCGCGGAGGACCTGGCCTCCACCGTGGACGGCTATCTGGCCCTGGCCGAGCCCGCCGGCGCCCCCGCCGGCCGCCCCCTGCTCGCGGTGGTCCCCCACGCCGGGCACACCTACAGCGGGCCCACCGCCGGACGTCTTTTCGGACTCCTGAAGCCCCACCGGCCGGAGACCCTCTTCATTCTGGCTCCCAACCACCGGGTGGCCCTGACCCACCTGGCGGTCAGCGGCGCCGAGGCCTTCGCCACGCCCCTGGGACACGTGACCGTGGACACCGCCCGGGTGAACCAACTGGCCGACCACCCCCTGTTCCGGGTGGATAACGACGCCCACGCCCCGGAACACGCCGTCGAAATCCTGCTCCCCTTCCTGCAGCGGCTGTGGCCGGACGCGCCCCCGGCCATCGTCCCGGTCCTGGTGCCCAATCTGCCTCCCACGGCCCTGCGGGAGGCGGGCCACCATCTGGCCGCCCAGGTGGACCCGTCCTGTCTGCTCCTGGTCTCCAGCGATTTTACCCACTTCGGCGACGCGTTCGACTTCAACCCCTTCCACCGGGATATCCCCGGCGAAATCGAACGTCTGGATTCCGGCGCCATCCTGCGCATCCTGGCCGGCGACGGCGACGGGCTGCTGGCCTACGGCGTGGACACCGGCATCACCATGTGCGGCCTGAACGCCACCGCGGTGGCCCTGACCGGAGGCCTGCCGGACGGCTACGAGGCCGCCCTCATCGACTACAGCCGGTCCGGGGACCGGGACGACGACTACGCCCACAGCGTCAGCTACGCCGGCATTCTCATCACCGACGGAAAGGCCGCTCATGACTGAGTCCACCCCGGGGCCCCTCACCCGCGCGGAAAAGGGGTTCCTGCTGGACCTGGCGCATCGGGCCGTGTCCGCCGCGGCCCGGGGCGAGACCGCCCCGGACCCCGTGGCTCTGGCCGCCCAGGCCGGTCTGGACCTGTCCCGGCGGCTGATGGCCCCCTGCGGCGCCTTTGTCACCCTGCACAAGGACGGCCAACTGCGCGGCTGCATCGGCTATATTGCGGGCATCAAGCCTCTCTGCGAGGCGGTGCGGGACAATGGGGCCGCCGCGGCGGTGGGCGACCCCCGGTTTCCGCCCGTCACCCCGGCCGAACTGGACCAGTTGGACCTGGAGATTTCCGCCCTGAGCCCCCTGAATCGGGTCAGTGGTCCCCTCGAAATCGACATCGGCCGCCACGGAATCCTCTTTGCCAAATCCGGTCGACAGTCCGTGTTCCTGCCCCAGGTGGCCGTCGAACAGGGCTGGGATCTGGACACCACCCTCACCCACCTGGCGCTGAAAGCCGGCCTGGCCGCGGATGCCTGGCGAACCGGCGCGGAATTTCAGGTCTTCGAGGCGGACGTTTTCTAGTTGTCGCCTGACCGGTTAACGGCTATTTTCGGGTGTCATCCGTCAAATCTGGCCGGACTTCACCAGGGTCCCACCAGTTTGTGTATCAAGGAAGTGATGGTCAGAATGGGTCTACTCGACAAAGTCAGCAATTTTACCGCCGCCAGGGACTTGATGGCCGCCGACGTCTACAACTTTTTCCGGGTCATCGAATCGGCCCAGGAAAACACGGTGCGGTACAAGGGCAAGGAAATCATCATGCTGGGGAGCAACAACTACCTCGGCCTGACCAACCACCCCCTGGTGAAAGAGGCAGCCCAGGACGCCATCGCCAAATACGGCACCGGCTGTGCGGGCTCCCGCTTCCTGAACGGCACCCTGGACATCCATATCGAACTGGAAGAGAAGCTGGCCGCCCTCGTGGGCAAGGAAAAGGCCCTGGTCTTCTCCACCGGTTTCATGGTCAACCAGGGTGTGCTGAGTTCGCTGGTGGGCCGCAAGGAAACCATCATCGTGGACCGCACCGACCACGCGTCCATCATCGACGGCGCCCGGCTCTCCTTCGCCGACGTGCGCAAGTTCCGGCACAACGACATGGAAAACCTGGAACTGGTCCTGCAGAGTGAAAAGGACACCGCCAAGCTCATCATCATCGACGGCGTCTTCTCCATGGAGGGCGACATCGCCAAGCTGCCCGAGATCCTGGACCTGGCCGAAAAGTACGACGCCTTCGTCATGGTGGACGACGCCCACGGCGTGGGCGTACTTGGCGACCACGGCCGCGGCACCTGCAACCACTTCGATGTGACCGACCGGGCCGGCCTGATCATGGGCACCTTCAGCAAGTCGCTGGCCTCGGTGGGCGGCTTCGTGGCCGGTGACGAGGATGTCATGCATTACATCCAGCACACGGCCCGCGCCCTCATGTTCTCGGCCAGCATGCCGCCGGCGTCGGTGGCCTCGGTCTCCAAGGCCGTGGACATCATGCTCGAGGAAAGCTGGCGCCACGACGCCCTGTGGCGGAACAACGACATCATGCGCGACCGTCTGAAGGATGCCGGCTTCAACACCGGGCCCAGTGAAACGCCCATCATCCCCGCCGTGGTCGGCGAGGACATGGCCGCCTTCCAGATGTGTTCGCGACTGGCCGAAGAGGGTGTTTTCGTGAACCCCGTGGTGAGCCCCGCCGTGGAACAGGGTAACGCCCTGATCCGACTGAGCCTGATGGCCACCCACACCGAGGACGAGATCCACAAGGCCATGGACATCATGGCCCGGGTGGGGACCGAACTGGGAATCGTCGGCAAGTAGCCGCCCGCCCGATGCGGCCGTGCAGATCAGCCCCGGGCGGTCCCCATGGACCGCCCGTTTCACACTCGCCCACCGAGGGAGACCGACCATGTCTTTTTCCGTCAGCCGAGTCACCGGTGACAAGGACCTCAACGCGTTCCTGGATCTGCCCGGCCGCCTCTACCGCCACGACCCCAACTACGTCCATCCCCTCAAGAGTGAACTGAAGCACTTCCTGGACCGGGACAAGAACCCCTTCTTTGCCCATGGCGAGGCCGACCTGTGGCTGGCCCGCGACAAGACCGGTACGGTGGTGGGTCGCATCGGCGCTGCGGTGGACCAGTACAACAACAAGCATCACAACGAGGAAGTCGGGTTCTTCGGTTTCTACGAGGCTGAAGACAGCCCCGACCTGGCCCGCGCCCTGCTGGACACCGCCTCCGCCTGGATCACCGAAAAAGGCATGAAGACCATGCGCGGCCCCGGCTGCTTCACCTCCAACCACGACTGGTTCGGTCTGCAGATTGACGGCGAGTGGAGCCGTCCGGTGGTGGGCATGCCCTACAACCCGCGCTGCTACCAGGTCCATTTCGAGGACTGGGGCCTGGCCAAGGCCAAGGATCTTTGGGCCTGGAACCTCGACACCGGCGGCAGCTTCCCGCCCAAGATGGTCAAGCTGATCGAGCGGATCACCAACCGGCCGGGTCTGACCATTCGCCCCATGGACATGAAGAACTTCGAGGCCGAGGCCGCCCTCATCCGCGAGCTGTACAACGCCTGCTGGAGCGCCAACTGGGGTTTCATCCCCATGGACGACGCCGAGTTCGCCTACAGCGCCAAGGACATGAAATCCATGGTCAACCCCGATTTCCTGCTCATCGCCGAGATGGACGGCGTGCCCATCGGCTTCAGCCTGACCATCCCCGATTTTAACCAGGCCACCCAGGGCATGAAGGGCCAAATGTGGCCCTTTGGCTGGCTCAAATTCCTGCTGGCCAAACGCAACATCCACTACGCGCGCACCCCGCTCATGGGCGTGCTGCCCGAGTTCCGCAAGAACGGCATCGACATGGCCATGGTGTACCGCACCATGCAGACCGGCTTCGCCCAGGGTATTACCAGCGGTGAATGCTCCTGGATCCTTGAAGATAACGAACCCATGAACAACATCCTGTCCAGCTACGGGGCCAAGGTGTACAAAACGTACCGCATCTTCGAAAAGCCGGTGGGTTGATGTCCCAGGCCGGAGACTGCATCGCCCTGACCGGGGCCACGGGATTCCTGGGCAGTCACATCGCCGACGACCTGCTGGCCCGCGGCTACCGTGTGCGGGCGGCCGTGCGCCCCAGTAGCAATCTGCGCTGGCTGGAAGGCAAGGCCCTTGAGATCCGGCAGGTCGACCTGGTGGATCCGGGGTCCGTGAAACCCTTTCTCGAGGATACCCAGGGCCTGATCCACTGCGCCGGCGTCGTATCCGCCCCCAGCGACGCGGCCTACCTGGCGGGCAACGTCGACACCACCATCACCCTGTTGGAATCCGCCCGCGACACCTGGCCCGCCGCCGCGGACCAGGCCGTCGTGCTGATTTCCAGCCTGGCCGCCCACGGACCGGCCGCCCCGGAAACCCCGGCCCTGGAAACCAATCCCTGCGCCCCGGTGACCGCCTACGGTCGCAGCAAGGTGGCCGCCGAAAAGGTGGTGACCGAGGGCGACTGGCCCTTCCGCACCGCCATCCTGCGCCCGCCGGGTCTGTACGGTCCCCGGGACGCGGACTTCCTGCCGTTGTTCAAGGCGGCCAAGGCGGGTTTCAGCGCCCGCATCGGCACCCACCTGAAGGCGCTCAGCCTGGTGGACGGCCGCGACGCCGCCCGGGCCGCGGTGGATCTGCTGCTCACCTCCACCGCCCACGGGATCTTCTTCGTGGACGACGGACACCTCGGCTACGATTTCCACGAGATGAACACCGCCCTCGCCCGGGCCGCCGGGCGCCGCGTGCGCCTGTTGACGGTCCCGCTGGGCCTGATGAAACTGGCCGCAGCGGTGGTGGGCCGACACCGGGCCTCGCGGTCCCCCGTCCTGAATCCCGACCGCCTGGCCGATCTCTCGGGCGCCGGTTGGGTCTGCGACGGATCGAAACTCGTGGGAACCACCGGCTTCCAGGCGCACTTTGATCTGGAACGGGGATTCAGCGAAACCCTGGCCTTCTACAAGGAGCAACGCTGGCTGTGAATATTCGGCGCACCCTGGTGGAGTTGTCGCTCCGCCGCATGAACATCGACCGTCTGGCGGTGGTCTACCTCCTGATCAGCGCGTTCTACCCCGTGCTCAAGCCCTCGGTGTTTCCCAATCCCCTGGCCACCGTCGCTCTCCATCTTGGCCTGGCCCTGGTCATCTGGTTCGTCCCACCCTGGCTGCGCTGCCGCCGCCATTTCGTGCCGCGCCTGCTGGGCGAGATCTACCTGCCCATGATCTTCCCGCTCTTCTATGCGGAAATGGAATACCTGGGCCTGATCTTCTTCGACTTCGAGAACAGTCTGGATCCCTGGCTCATTGCCCTCGAGGAACAGATCTTCGGTTTTCAGCCCAGCCTCCAGTGGTCCCGCGCCTGGCCCTGGCCCTGGTTCCACGAACTGATGGAATTCGCCTATTTCACCTACTATTTCCTGGCGCTGAGTTTCATCGTGCTGGTGTTCCGCTCCCGGGCGACCGACGAACACCGGAAGTGGGACCTGGTCCGCGACTTCGTGCGCGACCTGAGCATCACCATGCTCATCTGCTACACCATGTACACCCTGTTTCCCGCCTGGGGGCCCAAGTATTTCCGGGCCGGTTACGTGGAGGTGGGCGGCTGGATCTTTACCGACATCATGCTGCACATCCACAAAAACGGCGCCCTGCTTGGTGCGGCCTTCCCCAGCAGCCACGTGGCGGCGTCCATGATTCCCTGGTGGCACGTCTGGAAAAACTTCCCCCGTCACCGGGCTTGGATGACCACCATATTCGTCCTGCTGTGCATGAGTACGGTCTACAACCGGTATCACTACGTGGTGGATGTGGCGGCGGGATTACTGCTGGGTGGGCTGGTGCTGGCCTACGGGCGGAAACTGGGCGACACGGCCCGCGACAGACTGAAGTTCCACGCGGGCCGTCGTCGTTGAGAGTGATGGACTTGACGGCACACGGCCGTCGGGGGACCTAGCCTCAGGTGAAGCCGCCGCGTCCGCAGCCGCCCCCGGCCGCCGACGCACTGTCCCCGTTGGTGGCAAAGGCCGAGAAGCCCTTCTCCACCCGCTTTGACTTGCAGGCCGGACAGGCCGGCACGCTGTCGGACAATTCCGCAGCCGTCATCAATTCCTCGAACACATGGCCGCACTTCTTACAGGTGAATTCATACAGGGGCATGAGTGCACCTCCTCTACTTGGATTTTCCGTCGGACGCTTTGTCCGTTTCGGACGTCTTGAACGAATCCCGATCACCGATCGAGCAGGCGTCGGGACCTCAGCCGGGTTTCAGGCCCAGTTTGGGGAACACGAAGTTCACCAGAACAAAATAGGCCACAACGATGAGTACCAGCTCGAGCATGGCAACCTTTCGGGGGATATATATGCAAAACTCTTTGACAGTTAATATAATTCAGTCTTTTCAACTGTCAACAGCCCCCTAGACGTTCCGCCTCACCCAGCCGCCGTCCGAGACCAGGCACTGGCCGGTCAGATACCCCGCCCGCTCGGACATCAGGAACAGGATAAGGGCAGCCAGCTCTTCGGGTTCGCCCAACCGCCCCGCTGGAATGCGCTCGGTCCAGCCGGCCACCACATCGGCCGCCGTACAGCCGGTCAGTTCCACCTTCTTGTCCACCAGTCTCTGCACCGCGTGGGTGTTGTGGAACCCCGGCGCAACGGAATTGACGGTGACCCCATGGGGCGCCGCCGTTTCCGCCAGATTCCGGGTCAGGGCCTGCACCGCCGGCCGCAACACGCTGGACAGGGCCAGATTCTCCACCTGCTCCAGCACGCTCACCGAGGTGATGTGAACAATGCGACCGTAGCCGCGGTCCATCATGCCCGGCAGGACCTTCTGGGACAGCCGCACCGCACTCTCGATGGTCAGGGTGTAGGCCTGGCGCCACTGCTCAAGGGTCAGGTCGGCAAAATTTCCCGCGGGCGGTCCCCCCGCGTTCACCAGCATGAGATCCACCGGACCCAGGGTGGATTCGGTCTCGGCCACGAAGGCGGTCACCGCCGCGTCATCGGTGACGTCCACCGGGCACGCCAGCACCGCCGGGGCCGCCCCGCCCAGAGCTGCCTGGCCCGCGGCGGTCACTTCGGCAGCCGCGGATTCCAGTTCCTCCACCCCGCGGGCGCACATGGCCACCCGTGCCCCCTCGGCGGCCAGTTCCAGGGCCACGGCCTTGCCGAACCCGCGGGAGGCGGCGGTAACCAGGGCTGTCTTGCCCCTCAAACCCAATTCCATGAAACGGCCCTTTCGCTGCGGTCATAAGAATCCCCGCCCCACTGTACAGCATGGGCACACCCATTGCACGACTCCCGGGAAACGGGCCTGACGCGCCCGGATGGGGAATCATAGGGAACGACGGGAAACACCCGGCGCCGCGGCGCCGTGCAGAGGACGGTTGGGATTGAACTGGAAACCGCAAACTGCCTTGGATAAATACAAGTTGCGGCGTCAGGGCCACCTGGATCCAGCCGCTGCCGATGCCCGGCTGAAATGGAAGTACCTGCAGTTGGCGGGGCTCACGGTGCTGTTGGCCGTGGCCATCAAATTCGCCATACCCGGCCGGATATCGCCCATCGAAATCACCTACGAAGTGGATCTGGCGGCCGCGCCCCAAGGTGCCATGGTCATCACCCTCATGGCCAGCGGCGACCTGCCCCGCCAACTGGACCTGGAATTTCCCCCCGGCGTGTTCGGGGATGCCGGCAACGGCGTCAACACCGGATTGCCGTCCGCTCACGGTCTCAACGAGGACGGCTCCCAGGGCATGGCCCTGGGCCTGGAGCGCGGCGCCGAAGGCTGGCGTCTGCACACCCGCGGGCAGTCGCGGGTGGGCCTCATCTACCGGGTGGACCTGACCCGCACCCAGCAGGCGGAAACCGATATTCGCCGTCACATCAGCACCCCCATCCGGGGCGGCCTGCGGGCGGCCGGCTTCGAGGTTTTCCTCCAGCCGGTGGGTGTGCCCGTGGATCGCATCACCGTCACCCTTCACAACCCCTCCGGGCTTCCCGTGCTCGTGCCCTGGCCCGCCCTGGCCCACGGCGGGGAGATCCCCCCCACCCAGCCGAAGGATCCGGCGGCCGACCCGGCCCAGGACGTGGCCCCGGCCCACCTGGGATTCGGACAGCGGTATCAGCCGGTGGACGAACAGACCGCCGCAGGTCAGATGGTCGCCGTGGACAAGGCCGCCCCCACCGCCGTGGTGCCGGCCAATCTCTTTTTCCATCCCCGGGACCTGGCCGAACTGAACAACGCCATCCTGCTGTGCGGAGAAATCCGCACCGCCACAGCCCAGGCCCACGACAGCGTGATTCAGTATGCCACGGACCGGGAGTGGCTCTTCGACGACAGCGACGCCCTGAACCTGGTGCGACGCATCGCCCGCACCGAGATGGGGTTCTGGGGCTCCTCGCCCACCGAACAGATCACCGTCCTGATGGCAGCCAACGAGGTGAATTCCAGCGAGGGGTTCGACCTCTACGGCGTGCACACGGGCAGCTCGGTGCTGCTCATGCTCCACCCCGAAACCACCCTCGGGCTCCTGAAGGAACAGGCGGCCAGCGTGATCGCGCACGAGATGTTCCACGGCTGGCTGGGCGAAGCCATTCCCCAGACCGACCCGGAAACCCTGTGGTTCACCGAAGGCGCCACCACCTGGTATGCCGCGCGCATGCTGGCTTCGGCCGGAGTCTGGACCCCTGAGCACGCCCGCAACACCCTGACCTCGCGCCTGGAAAGGGACTACGCCACCAGTGACCTGCTGGGCAAGCTGTCGGTGGCCGACGCCGCCGCCGAAGTGATGGCCAACCGGGCCCAGGTCAGCTTCGCCTACGCCGGCGGGGTGGCCGCCTGCCTGGCCCTGGACCAGTGGCTGGCCGAGAACACGGGCCGACGCCGGCCCATGGACGAGATCCTTCGCCATCTCTACACCCAGGGCGACGGGACGCCCCTGAGCCGCGCCTCCATTGAGCGGGCGGTCATCGCCGTCACCGGGCTGGACTGTTCCGCCTGGCTGGACGAATACGTTTACGGGCCCACGCCCCTGCCGCCGGTGGACCGGGTCCTCTAGCGCCTTTCATTGATCTGCCACGGGGATTGGTTTAGATTGGTCAGCGATATCCCGCTGCCCTGACTTTTGCCCCGGAGGCCCACTTTGAGCTCCCCCAGCTTCAAACGCACCCTTGTGACCAGCGCCCTGCCCTACGCCAACGGCGAGATCCACCTGGGCCATCTGGCCGGCGCCTACCTGCCCGCCGACATCTACGTGCGCTACCTGCGCCTGCGCGGCCAGGAGGTGCTCTACATCTGCGGCAGCGACGAGTACGGCGTCCCCATCACCCTGACGGCGGAGCGCGAGGGCATCACCCCCAAGGAACTCGTGGACCGCAATTACGCCTCCATCCGAAAGAGCTTCGAGGGGTTCGGGATCAGCTTCGACAACTTCAGTCAGACCAGCCGCGAGATCCACACCGAAACGGCCCAGGCCTTCTTCACCGACCTGCACAGCCAGGGTGTGTTCAAACAGAAAACCACCCAGCAGTTCTTCAGCCCCAGCCAGAACCGCTTCCTGGCCGACCGCTATATCGAGGGCACCTGTCCCAAGTGCAAGAGTGAGGACGCGCGCGGCGACCAGTGTGAGAAGTGCGGGGCCACCCTGGACCCCACCGAACTGATCGACCCCCGCAATGCCCAGGACAACAGTCCCCTGGAACTGCGGGAGACCACGCATTGGTTCCTGCCGCTGGGCGACTGGCAGGACAAGCTTGAAGCCCTGATCGACGCCCACCCCGAGTGGAAAGAAAACGTGAAGCAGTACTGTCGGAGCTGGTTCAAGGACGGTCTGAAGGACCGGGCCGTAACCCGCGACCTGGGCTGGGGCGTTCCCGTGCCCCTGCCCGACCACGACGGCAAGGTGTTCTACGTGTGGTTCGAGGCGCCCATCGGCTACATCTCCTCCACCCGCGAGTGGACCGCCGCCCAGGGCGACCCCGAAAGTTGGCGCACCTGGTGGCAGAGTCCGGACACCCGGCTGGTGCACTTCATCGGCAAGGACAACGTGTTCTTCCACGCCGTGATGTTCCCCGCCATGCTCATGGCCCACAGTGAGGCTTTCGTGGTCCCGGACAACGTGCCGGCCAACGAATTCCTGAACCTGGAAGGGCAGAAGCTGTCCACCAGCCGCGGCTTCGCCGTGTGGCTGCCCGAGTACCTGGAGAAATTCCAGGCCGATCCCCTGCGCTACACCCTGGCGCGGAACCTGCCCGAAACGCGAGACATGAACTTCACCTGGGAAGGCTTCCTGGCGCGGAACAACAACGAGTTGGCCAACAACTTCGGCAACCTGATCAACCGGACCTTCACCTTCATCCACAAGTACTTCGACGGGCAGGTCCCCACCTGGTCCCCCGCGTCGATGACCGACATGGACACCGCCGCGCTGGCCGAGGTGTCGGCCGACCTGGAGGCCTACGCCACCCACATGGACGCCTTCGAAATCAAGGCCGCCATGGAGGTCTGTTTCCACGCCAGTCAGGCCGGCAACGTCTACTTCAACGACTCGGCCCCTTTCAGCACCCGCAAGACCGACATGGAGCGGTGCGGCCAGAGCCTGGGCGTCAGTCTCCAGATCCTGCGGATGCTGTGCCTGATGCTGGCGCCGGTGGTGCCCTTCGGCATGGAGAAACTCTGGGGATGGTTGGGGATGGACCAGGCTCTGTGGGAAGGCGGCTGGGACGAAGGCCTCCGCGACATTCCCTCGGGCCGCCCCCTGGGCAAGTCCGAGATCCTCTTCCCCAAACTGGAACAGGCGCAGATCCAGGCGGAGATCGACCGTCTACAGGAAATGCTGAAGGACTAGCCGGCCCGCACAGCCGGGCTCAATGGATGTCGGGCCGCGTTTCCTGCACACCCTCGCCGCTGCCGAAGCGGTACTTTATGCCCACCCGGGCGGTGACACCCGAGTAGTCCAGGGACATGCGCGAGCCGTCCTCGTTGTAGACGGGCGCGCCGTCGAGCTTGAACTCGTCCACCTTGGCGTAGCGGTAGCCCACGGTGATATCCAGCAGGGTCTTGTCCGCCAGTTTGATCTCGCCCAGCAGGCCCCCCTCGATGGAAAACCCGCTGCCCTTGATCTTCTGTTCCCCGTAGTTGATCCCGGACCGGGTGACTTTGGTGTTCCCGCTGGTCGCCAGATAGCCCAGTCCCCCGGAGACCCCCAACAGCACCGATTCCCTGCGGATGAACCGCGCGGTCACGCGCCCGGTGAAGATGTTTGCGCCCAGGTTCAGGTTGCCGTCCACGTCGACATCCGTCCCCTTGGTGCTGGCATACTGGTGCTCATAGTAGAAGCCGTACCCCACCACCGGCGACATGTCGTACCCCACCCCGAAGCTGAGCATCATGCCGGAGGTGATGTCCGGCAGGTCGAAACCGGTGGGCGACGGTTCGTACCAACGCAGGTCCGCCTTGTTGATATCGTCCATGGCCAGCCCGTTGAGGCCGACGCCGGCGGAAATCCAGGGCCCCAGGCCGGTGGCCGCCCCCACGGGGGTGGCCAACATCAGGATTATCAGGAGGGTAAAAGTTGCAGTATTCAGCCGATTGCGCACCATGGGTCTCTCCCGGCCAGGGGTCAGCAGTGTGTCCATTTGAGGGCTAAATTGTACCCCAAAGGACATTTCCCGGGGCCGAAAAGGTTCAGCTTGCGACCCCGCCACACCTAACATACAATCCGAAAACAAGTTACGTTGCAAGAGACATTTTCCACCCCCGGCACCCATTCTGCAAGACAGAGAGGGGTAAACCACCGGAGGAGGCTAAGATATGAATACTTGGAAATGCGGAAAAACCACGGTGCTGATAGGCATCCTGACCCTGGTACTGATGGGCGTGGCCCCGGACGACGCGGCCGCGCAGCGCGGACGGTCCTATGGCGCTCCCAGCGGCAATGAACTCGTCTTCGAAGGCGGCGCCGTGGAACCCCTGGGCGACCAGGGCGACGATTTCTTCACCACCGAAGCCGGATTCGGGGCCACCACCGGCTACGAGCTGGGCTTGCGCTACCGGGCCTACATCAGCCCCAACTGGAGCATTTCCCCATCCTTCCACTATGCGCGGTTCGGGGAATCCAGCGGCGTCACCGAAGATGACAACCTGGGCTTCACCATGCGCCTGAGCAACTATCGTTACGGCTTGGATCTGCAGACCTTCATCGGCGCGCCCGATGTGGCCGTGCGGCCTTTCCTGACCGGCGGCGTTGCCCTCATCAACAACCAGTACCGGGACCAGTTGCAGTATACCGGCACCTTCAAGACCAGCATGAACGCGTTCGCCTACTCGGCCGGCGTGGGCCTGAAGATCCGCCACATCGAAATCAGCGGTGTCTACAACTGGAACCAGTTCGATTCCGCCAACCTGTCCCCCACGCCCCAGACCGTCTCCTACAACTGGGATTATGCGGTGGTCCGGGTGGGGTTCGCCTTCGGGCGCTACTAGGCTGGCAAGAGGTCTCATGAAACACCCGATCCTGGTCCTCATCGCCGGCCTGCTGCTCGCCGGTTGCGGCGACAGCACCGACCCCGCCTACGTGACCGAAGTGGACACGTGGCACGCCGGGCGCATCGAACGGCTGAAGAGCGACACGGGCTGGCTGACCCTGGTGGGACTTCACCCCATCGCCCCCGGACTGAATAGTGCGGGGTCCGACCCGTCGGCCATGATCCGGATGTCGGACAAGGCCCCGCAGTGGCTGGGGGACTTCACCGTCGAGGACGGGCTGATCGGTTTTGCGCCCCATGAGGGCGTGGAGGTGTTTCCCTTCGGCGCGGACGGCGCGGCCCCCCTGGGCGCCCGGCCCCTGAAAACCGATCGGGACGGCGCCCCCACCGTTCTGACCACCGGGTCCCTGGTTTTCCATGTGATCGACCGTGACGGGCGCCTCTTCCTGCGGGTCAAGGACCGGACGTCGGAGGTCCTGACGCAGTTCCAGGGCATCGACCGCTTCCCGGTGCAGGACCGGTGGCGGGTGACCGCCACCCTGGAACCCGGCCCGGGTCACGTGGAGATCCCCAACGTGCTGGGCCAGTCCTCCCAGTCCGAAAGTCCCGGCGTGCTGGTCTTCAAACTCGGGCGCAAGACCCACCGCCTCATTCCCACCGGCGATGTCCAGCAGGGGTTGTTCCTCGTCTTCGGCGACGACACCAACGCCGTGACCACCTATGCCGGCGGCCGTTTCCTGTCCACCGGGCCCGTGGGCGCCGACGGCCATGTGGTCCTGGATTTCAACCAGGCGGTGAATCCGCCCTGCGTTTTCACGCCGTACGCCACCTGCCCGCTGCCCCCGCGGGACAACCTGCTGGCGGTGGAGATTTCCGCAGGTGAGAAGATGTGGGGCGAGCCCCACTGAGGGTGAGCTAGTCCGGTACGGTATCGAAGGCGGCCAACCGGGCCCCGGCGGCCATGGCCGCCGTTTCCTTTTCCGTCAGGGCCAGAGACTGTGCGGCCGCGGCGTATTCCCCCGTCAGATCCAATCCGAACAGGGTGCGATCATCCGTGTTGAGGCAACAGGGCACGCCCGCGGCCAGGAAAGCCCGCAGCGGATGGTCGGCCAGGGTGTCCACCGCGCCGGTCAGCACATTGGACCCGGGACACATTTCCACGAAGGTGCCCGCGGCCGCCAACAGAGCCAGCAGGTCGGGGGCGGCCGCGGCCGCCACGCCGTGACCGATGCGGTCGGCTCCGCAGTCGAACACCGCCTGCTTCACCGAAGCGAGGGCGTCCGGTCCCATGGACGGCACTTCCCCCGCGTGGATGGACACGCCCAGACCCTCGGCCTTCACGTCCCGAAACAACCGGACAAAATCCCCGGCCGGACCGTTGGACTCGTCGCCGCCGAGTCCGAAACCCACCACGCCCAGGGCGCGTCCGCAATCCGCGGCGGCCTCCCAGGCGCGCAGGGCGGGATCCAGCCCCCACTGCCGTACCGCGTCGGGCAGGAAGCGAAGGGTGACGCCCCGCGTTTCGGCCACCTGCTGGGCCGCGTCCCACAGGGCGGCCTGGACCGGACGCGGATCGATCTCCCGTTTCTGTAGCACCCCGTAGGAGACCATGACCTCGGCATACCCCACGTCGTCGTCCGCCAGCTGATCCCCCAGGTCCAGGGCCACCTGGTGAAAGTCGGCCGGGGTTTTCAGCAGCAGGGTGACCTTGCGGAAGAGATCCAGGAACCCGAGGAAGCCCTCGTAGCGGTAGGCGCTGCCGTCGTCGGTGAGGCAGTCGGCCGGCAGGCTGCTGAGGCCATGACGCTCGGCCAGGGCCACCAGACGGGCCGGCGTGACCGACCCTTCCAGGTGGGTGTGCAGTTCGATGCGCTTCATGCGGACCGGCGGCCTACTTGGCCAGCACGACGCGACCGCCGCGGACCTCGCCACCGCCGGTCAGTCGCACCAGATAAACACCGGAGGCCACGGGACGTCCGTCGTCCGTGCGGCCGTTCCAGATCTCCGTCCGCCAGGTGCCGTCGCCCTCGCCGCTGAACAGGGTGCGGACTTGGCGCCCCCTCAGGTCGGTAATCAAACAGGCGGCCGCCTGTCCCGCCGGCACACGGAAGCGGATCCGGGTGGTCGGGTTGAAGGGGTTGGGCCAGGGCGCGTCCAAGGCCAGACGGACGGCCGGCAACGGCCCGGTGAAATCACCCGGGCCCGCCAGGTCCACCAGAGTCACTTCGCCGCCGTCGGTGGTCCGGACCTTCAGGCTGTAGGTGGGCGCGCTGCGGGGATCGGGGCTGTCGATGAAGCTGAAACTGCGGCCCACGGCCACCAGACGGCCAGGCTCGGTCAGATCGGCGGTCACGGGCGCACCGTCCCAGACCGTCTGCCGGCCGTCGGCGTCCCGAATGATTTCCACGGAGGCCACCCCGGTGCCCACGGGCGCCAGGTTGAAGGTGAGCTGAACTGTGGCATCGTCCTGCCAGACGCTGGTCCAACCGGACAGGTAACTGGACACGGCGTTGCCGCTGGTCAGTCCCAGGTACACGTAACCGGAGGGCGTGGTGGTGGCGGAGTTGCCGTTGGGAGCGCCCACGGCGAAGTCGAAAATTCCGTCGCCGTCGAAGTCACCGGCCCCGCAAACGGCCAGCCCGAATTCGTCCCCGCCCTGGTTGCCGGGCAGCAGAGGGGTTACGTCGATCACGGTGAGGCTGCCCGCATCCTGGTAGCTGCCGGAGCCGCCCACATAGATGTAGGCCCGGCCGGAATTCGCGCCGTCGCTGGACTGGTGGGGCGCGCCGATGATGAGGCTGTCGTGGGTGAAGCCGGAGCCTTCCCAGATCTGGCCCACGGCGTACCCGAAGTGGTCATAGCCGGTTTCCCCGTTGGCGTAGCGGTCGCCCGTGAGGGAGGGATTGCTGTCGCCGAAAATGACTTCCACCCGACCGCTCTCGGTGCCGCCCTCGTTGTTCATGGGCGCGCCGATGGCCAGGTCCGGAGTGTTGTCCCCGTTGAAGTCGCCGCCGCCCTTGAGGGCGAATCCGTAGCGACTGCCGGGCTTGGAGGTGCCGCCCACGTTGGCCAGCAGGTCATAGGTGGCGTTGGGGCCGCCGGGCGGCAGGTCGCCTTCGAAGACATAGACCACGCCGGCGTCGGCGCCGAAATGGGAGTCATTGTCGGGGGCGCCCACGGCCACGCAATCCTCGTTGCCGTCGAAGAAGGTGCCCACCTGGGTCACGGCCCAGCCGAAGTGGTCGCCGGCCACCTCGCCGGTGAGATAAAGGGCGTCGCCCAGGTCGGTGCTGGGCCCGCCGGAAGCGCCGTAGATCACGTAGGCCGCGCCGCCCTCCATGCTGGGCGAATTGCGGTACGGCGCGCCGACGATGAAGTCGTCCCGGCCGTCGCCGTTGAAATCGCCGGCGGCGGAAATGCTGAAGCCGAACTGGTCGCCGGCGGTTTCGCCGGTGATGATCCGGTCCGGACTGCTGGACAGGGTGGACCCGCCGTAGAAGATGCACACCCGGCCGTTGCCGGCAGCTCCGGCGTTGGCCAAGGGGGCGCCCACCGCGAAGTCGGGTTCGCCGTCGTTGTTGACGTCCCCGATCCGGGCCACGGCCCAGCCGAAGCGCTCGTCGGTATTACCCATCCAGGTCTGGGAAACGCCGTGGGCGGTCCCGCCGTCGCGACTGCGCCACAGGAAAACCGAACCGTTCTCGCTCACGTGGCCGGGGGCGCCCACCAGGAATTCATCCATCCCGTCGCCGTCGAGGTCATCCAGGGCGCAAATGGCCGCCCCGTACAGCTGATTGGTGATTCCGGTGGCCTCGTCGGTCAAATGGACCTGGGCGGCGACCGGCAGGCCCACCAGGAAGGTCAGGGCACAACACACCGCCACAGGGGAAAACGCGGCACGCCAGTTGCATAAGGAATAAAGTGACACCTTGAACCTCCGGTTCGGTCATTTTTGCCCCAAATCCCGCTGTTTCAGCCTTGAAATCGGGTTTTTGCGGTGCATTTCGCAAGGGGCCCGCCCCAGCATAGCATGGACCGGACCACGCCGTAAGAGGCAACCAAGGTATCAGGACAAGAAAAGTCTTGCCACAGACCGGGCCAGTGAGCCATTTTTCAGGACACGATGTTGAATACCCGCCCCGGCGGGCCACGGAGGAAAAGTTGAGAATCCCCCTGAGAATAAACATGTTAAAGCGTTGGGGTCTCCCCTTGGCGGCCATTCTGGCCCTGGTCGTCCTGTTGGCCAATTTCGACCTGGAACCCCGCTCCGCCGAGGAATACGGGAGGGGCGGACCGTCGGAACCGCCTCTGAAAAAGGTGCTGGGGGCCGAGAACCTCCCCGGAATGGCCCAGGCGGCCTCCCTGGGGACGCTGATCCGTCAGAATCCCGGACAGTGCCTGCCCCTGGCGGAACTGGGACCGGTTTTCCGCCCGGACGAGGGGCCGGTGGCCATGCGCATCGCCCGGGGACAGACTTTCTACGAAGCTCTTGAGGCCCGCGACGTGGGGCACGAAGACATCATGACCCTGGTCAAGGCCTGCAAGGAATTCCGCAACCTGCGGTCGGTGCGGTCCGGCGAACTGTTCACCCTGCACGTCACCCCCGACGGCGGCCTGCAGAGCCTGGCCTTCGATCTGGACGAGGAAAGCTACGTGACCTGGGTGCGCGACGGGGACACCTACACCCGTCAGGACGGCACCTACCCGGTGGAGCATCGCCTCAAGGGCGTGGGCGGCACCATCAGCATGAGCCTCTACGCCAGCCTGCAGGAGCTTGACGCGCCGTTGAGCCTGGCTGCCAAGATGAGCGACATTCTGGGCTGGGACATCGATTTCACGCGGGACCTGCGCAAGGGCGACACCTTCCGCATCATGTACGAGGAAGTCTGGAAGGATGAGGAATTCGTCCGCACGGGCAACATCCGCTCGGTTGAACTGATCAACCGCGGGCAGACCCGTCAGGCCTTCCTGTTCACCGACCGTGAAGACCGCAGCCACTACTACGACGCCGAAGGTCACAACCTTCAGAAGCAGCTGCTGCGCGCCCCGGTGAACTACTCCCGCATCAGCAGCGGCTTTTCGTACCGCCGGCTGCATCCCGTGCTCAACCGCTGGATGCCCCACCTGGGCGTGGACTACGCCGCCCCGCTGGGCACCCCGGTCAAGGCCGGCGGCGACGGCACCGTGGTGGCCTGCACCTCAAAAAAGGGCAACGGCCGTTACATCCAGATCCGGCACACCAATGCGGAGTACGAAACCTTCTACCTGCACCTGTCCCGCTATGCCAAGGGCATTCGCAAGGGCAGCCAGGTATCGCAGGGACAGATCATCGGCTACGTGGGCGCCTCGGGCTACGCCACCGGCCCCCATCTGGACTACCGGGTGCGGCGCAACGGCAAGTTCGTGAACCCCCGCACCCTGAAGCTGCCGGCCTCCGCGCCGGTGAGCGAGGACCTCCGGGCCAGCTTCAGTTCACAGACCGGGATCTACCTGGCCGTGATGGATGACATCCCCCTGGCGGCCGCTCCGGTGACGGTGCCGCCCATGGCCCTGCTGCAGGCGCCGGCCTGGGATGGGCCCGCCATGGCCATCCTGGATATTCCCGAGACCATCCGGGCCCTCGACTAGACTGTATTCAGGAAAAACTCAGAGCCGCCAACTGCGGGCGGAAACGAGGGTGTGGCCCGACACCTGGAAAAGCCGGCCGCTGACCGGATCCCACAGCCCCACCGGGGGCAGGTTGTCGTTGTCATCCACCAGGGGCGGACTGCCGGCCGGCAGTTTCGAGAGTTCCAGATACCCCATCTCCAGGTCCACTGTCCCGGGTGCCCTGTCCGGGCCGTCGTCCGAATTGAAACGGACGCGGATGCGCAGACGTTCGCGCGCCTGCAGGACCGACGGGTCCCGCGTGGGCGGCAGCACCGCCAGAATGGGCGTGCGGTCCAGATTCACCAACAGGCTGCGGCACATGCGGTGCCACTGCCCCGCGTCATAGACCTCTGTCTTGTGGGACGGATAGTGCGTGAACCACTGGTCGCTGGAGCGAACCCGCATGGATTCGGTCCGGGCCCCGATGGTGGCGTCCCGGTGCCCCGCCAGAATGACGGCGCCGTCCTGTTCCACCGTCAGGGAATCGCCCCGGGCCAACAGGAGCGGCATGGCCCCCAGGTCCAGCAGGTCAGCCAGGGGTTTCTCCAGGGTGATCACCGATTCCACACTGGTCAGAAGCACCACCCCGCGGCGGGCCACGGGAATCACGTCCGCTTCGGTGCGCTGCCCGAAGGCAATTTCCAACCGGTCGGCCGACCCCAGGCCCGGGTCCGGGTTGATCGCCGCTCCGTGCAAAACAATCCGCCGCCAGGGCGCGTCGAATCCGAAACGCTCCCGCGCCTCGGCACCGTAGGCACCGGTCAAGACCTCGTCGGCCACCACCCGGCTAACGTCATGGATGAGCTGGTAGACCTCGGCGTCGTTGGCCAGGGCCAGGCGTCGTCCGTCGGCAGCCACCACCCGGTCGGGATACAGGCGCAGCAGGTCCCTGAAGATGGGGCCAAGGCGGGTTTCGTCTCCCGGGTTCAGGGCCAACCACCAGCGACCGTCGCGGCGCAGGTAACGGGCCTCAACGTCCCCGCTCCAGACGGCCACCGAGTCCATGCTTTCGGCCGCGAAAGGCGGCAGGAGGGATTGCTGAAGCAGGGCCAGGGGAATGGTCTGCAAGCGTTGCTGGAGGCCCACCGCCACGGGAAAACAGGCCTCCCGGCCGGCCCCGGACGCATAGTAGGTATTGGTCACCGGATTGAGCGTACCCAGGACCAGGGTTTCCGTCGTCCGGTCCTTGTCCATCAGGGTCAGACGCATGGCCCCCGGCCCGTTGAAACCGTAGCGCCGGTCTTCCGGTTCGGTGCCCGGCAGGAGCCGCCCGCCGGTGGCGG
>Ga0209692_10002212_pt1 | contig 22418 bp, 24 predicted proteins | sample tdDd472_FD_187129 | JGI IMG/M metagenome (GOLD analysis project Ga0209692, IMG submission 187129) | Marine sediment microbial communities from the Atlantic coast under amendment with organic carbon and nitrate - tdDd47.2 (SPAdes)... | ecosystem: Environmental > Aquatic > Marine > Coastal >... | reverse complement strand
GGTTCGATCCCAACGACAATAACCAGCAGATTATCGCACAGCTGTTACAGCACGAATATGCGGACACTCTCTTAGAGGTGGCGATGGTCCGTACGACTATTCTCGACTATGCCGGCGCCTGGATGGATACGATCTACGGAGCGACAGATTATACGAACAAGAAGTCGTATGATCGGGCTAGGGAATCGATGGACGAATTGAACGCAGAGTTTGAGCGAATAATAATCGGACTCCGAGATCATCGGTTGAATGGGAGGGCCGCGGCATGAAGAAGGAAGCTTCAAGTAAGTCCACTACAGTGGAATCAGCGGCTGGAACTGTAAAAACGCCAAGCCGACAGTCATCGTCGTCACGCCTACGAGACGCGTTGATAGCGACTTCGAGCGAAGATAACAGCAGTCCCTCTGTCGACGCGCATGGAGCGCGTGGCGCGAGAATTTCGGCCCCAATTGTTGGTGAAACCCGCCGATCTGCGGAAGCGGATATGATAAGGCGTCTCGCTGAGGAAGGACGAGCGGTATACGAAGTGGACCCGGATTTGGTGGATCCAAGTCCTCACAGGGACCGGGTCGATTTGTCTTTCCAAGATGAGGCGTTCATTTCATTACGTGAAAGTATTCTCGCGAATGGTCAGGAAATTCCTATTCTCTGTTACAAGGAAGATCGGCGGTATGTGGCAATTTGGGGGCATCGGCGATTAGAGGCATGCCGCCAACTCGGCCGCAAAGTCCGTATCCTTGTCACCGAACAAGGAGATCTCAAGGACCGGCTGCGCAGGATGGTGCGGGAGAATGAGGATCGAGAGCCCGTAAGCACGTTCGAACGTGGTTTGAACGCGGCAAGATGGCGCGAAGAAGGTATCTTTGAGGTTCACGAGATTGCGAACCTTTTCAAGATTAAGCAGGGTACCGTCTACGAACTTATCAAACTTGCGTCGATTCCTGAGGATGTTCTCGTACACATTGGCGATCCTAGGAAGCTTACACTAAACGTAGGAGCCCGGCTTGCCCGGGCTGTTTCGGGTGCAAGTGAAGGGGCTGTTGCGTTGGCACTCCGCAGCACTGAACACGTCACTGGAGATGCGAACGCTAGAGCGAAGGCAATCATAGACGCATTGCTTTCAAGCGATGGACAGAAAGACGAGTCCACTGCAGTGGAAAAGGCTGGTCTAAAGAAAGTAGTTTCTCCACGAGGAGTGCCAATAGGATCGATCACTCGATCTGGTCGGCAGATTGTTCTGCGTTTCGATGTAAATTTGGAAAAGTCTGCGATCGAGGAAGCTGTGCAAAGATTAGCGAAATCATGGGGTGCAAAATAAAGGAAAGTGTTGATACGGAATTTGGATCCTCAGTTGTCAAATATGATGAGGGCGAGGGGCCAAGACTGTTCCAATATCAAAGCCACCCATCGTTATTGGTTAATCACGCGCACCAATACCGCCAGGTTTCCCGTCGAGTCATTTCCTGAAGGAATCCGAGCCGGCTCAATTCCTCGATCGCCTGCCTGGCGGCCGGCTTGCTGATTCCAAGGGCTTCGGCGGCGCCAGGCGCGGATAGGCCCGGTGACTCGACGGCCAGCATGGCCACCCGCCGCAACACAGGATCGTTACCGTTCTTGGAAGGAGAGGGGAGGGCGGCCCAGAGTTCATGAAGATGTTGGACCTGGTTCTCGGCTTCTGCGGCATGGTGAAGAAGATAAGTTGCGGCATCGTCCCGCGCGTCCAGGTACGATCTCGTCTCGAGGAAGAAGGGCCGGTTGAGGCCCAGTATCTGGGCCAGCCCGAGAGCTTCGATTGCGGTCACCGTGGGCTCGCCGACTTGATCTGCTCGAGCCCGGGCGATCTCTGTATAAAATGCGGTTAGTCCTTCTACCAGGGGAAGGGCAAAGACATCCAAATCAAAACTCGCATGGATATCTCGGATCCGCTCCTTCCACGTTTGGCCGGCGCCCGGCCGTGCAAGTACGATTGCGAGATAGGCATGGATCTCGAGCGAACGGGAGACGCCGGGCGAGGTCTGCTCGTGGGTGAAGACGAGGGCCTTGGTCAGCGCCTCGACGGAGCAGGGATGACTGAGCCGGCTGGCGGCGCCGGACGATGCCGCGATCAACTGCCGGCGGAACGCACCTGCCAGAACCTGTTCCGGCATAAGCTTTTCGAGAAGCTGCAGCCGAGCCGCGGGTTGGATTGCGGCGACCCAGGCCGCGGCATCGGGTTTGCCAGGTCCACGGTCGATTTCCGGGAAAAGCGGCTCGACGGGGGAGGGGGCCAGGAATTCAACGCGCTCATCTTCATCCTCGTCATAGAGCGAGGACTCATCCAAGCCATCGTCGTAAACAGGTGCGCGTTCCATGATAAAACCGTTTCTTAATAGAAGGTTTCAGACCGTCAGGAAAATCTAAGGCGATTCTTTTTCCTTGTGAAGAATCCCGAACAAGGACATCTTCCGACAATTGCCATTATCGGTTTTTATTATCAGGAGATGTCCTTTCCGATGCCCGAAATGGACCGCAAACCGGCCGCAATCCGCCGCGGCGCGCTCACCCGCCCGCCGGCCGAGGAGGCGTTCCGGCTGGTGCGCGACTGGGCCCGTTTCGGGCTCGAGACCGACGCCGACATCAATCTTCTCTTCGGTGCCCTCCAGGTCCTGGGCGAGGGCAGGGGCCCCGAGGCCGAACGCAGCCGCATCCTCGGCGCCTCGACCTTGCGGGCCGCGCGATCGGGTTTGTTTGCCCTGCAGGACATTCTGCGCGACAAGAAGGCGCGGAACGAATGGCCCGACAGCGCGTCTGTCGACGCCGGCACGGCCGGGCTATGGCCGACTGATCGGCGGATACTTCGGTTATGGATTGATGGTCGGATCGCTGCGGGGGCAAAACCCGTCTCGCTGCGCACGACACTGAGCTGCCTGCGGGCCTTGGAGAGCTATCTCACCGATATGCGGGACCTGCTCGGCCTGCCGTCGAACGAGATGGCGCCGCCGCTCCTGCTGCGGGAATGGGACACGGCAATCGCCGCCCAGGCCAAATCCGTGGGCGCCAAACAGCGCCAGGCTTTCCCGATCCGCTTCGAGGATCTGCAGCGGCTGCGCGCAAGAATCTTGGACGAGCAGATTCCCGAGGCGCAATCTGCCTGGGACGACCAGGTCGCCGACCGCAACCATATCCTGCTCACGAAACACCGTGCCGCGGAGCGCGAGAACCTCGCCCGGAACGCCTCCCTGCGCGAACTCGGCCTGCCGACGGAACCGCTGCCGAGTTTTTCGCGAATTCATCCGCCGTCGCCGGCGGTCGCCCGGCTGCTGCTCCGGCTCGCCATTCTGGGGCTGGGCTTCTTCGGCAGTTTGCGGACCTCCGAGGCTCTGGCGCTGCGGGTCGGGGATTTCTATCAAGTTCGGCGGGGAGAGCAGATTCAAACCCGCTGCGTCATCCGTCGCTCGAAACGGGATCAGCATGGCGAGGAGCAACCGGAATTTACCGTTGATCCGGTAACGGTCGAGGCCCTGCGGCGTCTCTGGAGCCTGCTCGGGATTGCCGTCGATCTGCCGGTCGGGGCGCCAATTGAGGATGCGGCCGCGGCGGATACCCCGCCGGCACTGCCTTACTTCAAGAGTGTCTGGACGGGGCAGGGGAAAAGGGTCGAGTCGCTCCATGTGGAATCTGTCTGGCCGATCTCGGAGACGCGTTACACGGAAGAAATCAAACAGGCCTGCCGGGATGATCCGGAGCTGCGATCCCGCGTTCCGGAAATCTCGGGCTATTCCCTTCGCGTCGGATCCGGGGTGACGCTCGCTGAAAACGTCGACCGGGACGGAAGGCCGATCTCCGTCGACCAGCTTATGGACCAGATGCGCCATAAGACTCCCACCATGTCGATGCGTTACATCAAGCAGGCCCGAAAACTCGAGATCGGGGAGGCCTTCTTTGCCGAGGCATTTACACAATCACGGCCGTGATCAGGTGTCTGAACCCCTGAAACGAGAGAGTGATCTGTTAAAGCATATCAACATTCGACGATGATGTATAAAAGAAGATCACTTGGTTGTGTTGATATTCAGGTGTGATATGCTTACCTATATCAAACCGAAGGATTGATATAGAAAAGAAAATCAAATGGCATACGCGACCGAACATATCGCCGGGCGCCTGCGTGCGGCACGGGAAGCGATGGGGTTGAGCCAGCGTGACCTCAGCGCCAGGTCCGGCGTGCCGCAAAGCCATATCTCGAAAATCGAGAACGGCACCGTCGATCTCCGGCTGTCGAGTCTTGTCGAACTTGCCCGTATCCTCGACCTGGAATTTGCTCTTGTTCCCCGCAAGCTTCTTCCCGCGATCGACGCGATCCTACAGGGCGCCGGCGATGAAATCATCGAAGGAGCGTCGCACAGGCGCGCAGATCGGGAACTGGCGAACCTCAGAAGCATTATCAGCACCCTTCCGGAACAACTCTTCAATCACATCGAGATCGGGAACTACAACCGCGTCCTGCGCGAACTCGCCCATTTGCGACTGACAAAAACCGATCTCGACACGCTCCGGCGCATTGCCGAGACGATCCGGAAAGCGGGTGCCGAACCCGGAGCGAAACAGGTCATCCATCAATCCCTTCTTGAGATGCAAAAGCTCCGCAACCAGATCGCCCACGGCAAGGTCGACAGAGAAACGGAGACGGTCAGGCCAGCCTACAGTTTGGACGAGGATGACGATGCCTGATGTATCGGTCCTCGAGGTTCTGCTGTATGGCGAACCGATCGGCACGCTGACCCGGGTCGGTGGGGACAGGATCCTGTTCGCCTTCAACGACGCCTATATATCGGATCGGAACCGTCCGGTTCTGGGGCTCGGGTTCAAGGATCAGTTCGGTGACCTGATCACGGGTTTCCGGCCGACGCAGACGCGCCTGCCACCCTTCTTCGCGAACCTGTTGCCGGAAGGCCCGATGCGACCCTATCTCGCCGACTGGGCGGGCGTGAATCCGGCGCGTGAGTTTTTTCTTCTTTGGGTCCTTGGAAGAGATTTGCCGGGCGCCATCACGATTAGGCCGGCTGACGGCGAGGCCTGGCCCGAGGGCATGAATGATGCCGGCGATGAAAACGAGGCGGAGCGACGGAGGAATGCCCTGCGGTTTTCCCTGGCCGGCGTTCAGCTGAAGTTCTCGGCGATCAACGGGGCGAGGGGAGGGCTGACCATTCCGGCCAAAGGCGTTGGCGGGTCCTGGATTGTGAAACTGCCTTCCCGGGAATTTCAGGGCGTGCCCGAGAACGAATTCTCGATGATGACGCTTGCCGGCCATGTCGGCATAGACGTGCCGACCGTCCGCCTCGTCGATACCGGCGAGATCGGGAATCTACCTGAGGGCATCGGGACGTTGTCTGGGCAAGCACTCGCCGTCGAGCGTTTCGATCGGTTGCCGGGTGGAGAACCAATCCATATCGAAGATTTTGCGCAGGTGTTCGGTGTGTACCCGGAACGGAAATACGAAAAGGCCAGTGCTCGAAATATTGCCGCGGTCATCGGGGCGGAGGGCAGGGAGGCGGATATCGTCGAATTCGTGCGACGGCTCACTTTCAACACGCTCATCGGCAATGCCGACATGCATCTCAAGAACTGGTCGCTGATCTATCCGGATCGGCGGCATGCGGCTCTAGCGCCAGCTTACGATTTTGTGTCGACGATCCCTTACATTCCCGACCGAAGTGCGGCACTGAATATCAGTCGGACGAAGCGCTTCGATGAATTCACGGAAGACGAACTCTCGCATATGGCGGGCAAGGCCCGGTTACCGGAGAAGCTTGTACTCGACACTGCGCGGGAGACTGTTGGGTGGTTCCGAGAGGCGTGGAAGAAGGAGAAGGATAATCTGCCAATGTTCAAAGACGTAATCGAAGCAATAGAGACTCAGATGAAGATTATTCCCTTAGCCGGGCCAACATAGATGTTCGCTCGGAAAATCGTTCTGCTATGGCTGGTAAAGTCCAATGCTCCATACAACGTGCAATGCCTAATCATCGCTGGATGAATTCGCACTTTAGTTCGTCAGGCTCATAACCTGAAGGTCACAGGTTCAAATCCTGTCCCCGCAACCAAACTTCAAAGCCCCGCTCTTAGCGGGGCTTTTGGTTTGTTATGGGGCCATGGATGTGGCCCTCGCAAGACACGGGGAAACCGTGTCTTGCCATAAGGTTCAGTTGGAGTGAAGCGGAGAACTCGGACCGGAACGCTGATCCGGGACCTGAGTTTCTCCGAGATCCGCAATTTGACCTCTCCGCTGGTCCTTAAGTCATGTAAGGACTAGAAACTTTAACCGCTTCTCCACCGCTTTTTTCACTGACATGTGGATAGCTTCTGGGAAATTTTCTGGAAGCACTGATTCAACTGTACAGATAGCATTTTTAGCGGCCTCATTAAGTTCCTCAACTGCGTCGAGGACGACGGATTGTGGCAACCCAGCTTTCTGTGCCGTTTGAATGAAGTGTCGAGTATGTATTTCATCGACTCGGTAGTGGTTCCTGTCGCCAACAGCCATAGCAAGTCGCATTTGTTTTCGCTCGATTTGGCGGGCGTCGAGGCTGGGCTGTGCGGTTAGAACGTCATAGAGTGGCGTGAGGGAGAAGCTCTCGCCTGGTCTGAGGAAAATACTAAAGTTTTTTGCGTGTCCATCTGTTGCGCCAATTAGCCAAAACAACATTTGCGCTTTGAGGAATAGCTTCTGGTCTTCGGTAGGGGAGTCGCTGCCCTTTAGGAAACCGAGAATGTCGGTCATTCCGGGACCATGATCGCTTTGGTATTTGCGTGTGGGTGGAAAAGACAGGGCCTGGCAGCAGTCTTCTTGTGGGAGCCGGAGGAGTCGATGATCCCTGGTCCAACGTCGATCGAAGCGCTCTATGACAAGGGCTTTTGTCTCGCCGAAGATCTTGATCTCTGCCTTGTTGACAGGAAGGCCGAAGGCTTCAAGCAGCTTCAGGCAGTAGAATTCATTCTCGATACTGTTCGAGAGATCAATCCCGTTGGGAAGTTGCCCAATCTGCGTTTTAAAGATGTGTGTTGTCGGTGTCGTGCCAATGGGTTTCCGCCAATGGCCCTCATACCAAAGCAAAGCAGTCTTTTCTTGTGCGCCGGCAACAGATATTCGGAACTCGTCATCCCGGCTCAGTCCGAGTGGCGCTTCCGCAAGGTTTCGGAGAATTCTGTCGATGTCCGCCTCATCGACTTTCTCTCCTTGGATTTTGGTGGTGTCGAAATTGACGTCGGCATCTTCGACGATGAACTGTAGTGCGCCGACGCAATCGTGTCCGATTGATTCAAGTAGGCTGTAGGCATCGGTTCCGCGGGCGCCGACTTTCTCGGCGACGCGGCGGCGAATGCTGTCCGAGTCCGGCAACAAGTTTTCGAAGACGGCCGCGACCGGTCCGCCACGATAGGTGTCCTCGCGCAATGGGAGGGAAAGGGACACGGGAAGAGCGTGTTCCCAATTCAGCCATGTGTCGTAATATCGAAAAAAAATTGCCCCGCTGGGTTCTTTGCTTAGATAGCCGACGAGACGATTGTTCAGGTGAACCCGCAGCGGCTTATACTTTGGCCGTCTCGGCATCAGAACAGATCCTCAATGTCCGAGGCTTGTCCTTTCGATCGTTCGTCTACGCGAAATTCCAGATCGAGCGTTGCGAGGACCGAGAGAATGGTTTCCAGTTTTGCTGCAGGGTTGCCATTCTCGATCAGAGAAATGGTCTCCTGTCGGACACCTGCCTTGGATCCAAGCTCTGTTTGGCTCCAATTCAGTATCTTTCGTTTTCGGCGGATTATATTGCCGATTTGTTTTGGTGTGCGTGCTAGTTGGCTCATGCGGGAATTATGCGCCAAGTCTCATAAAGTTTCAATATCGGAATTACCCGATAAAATAACATTATGTGCTATATCGCATAGATCGTTGGCGATCTGGCGAAGCGCGAACCAGTCGTCTGATGCTTCTTAACTGGCCGACTAGAACATTTCGATTTGCAGCTCTCCGCTTGGGTGCGGGATCTGCAAAAGGGCGCGGACTTCTTTGAGAAGGGCAGGGCCATAGATGGGCGCCCCGGCATCGCGCGAATTGAAGCCCGGATAGACCGAAAGTTTCGGCTGGAATTCGCCTTGGGCTTGATAGCGCCAGCGGTCATGCTTGCGAAGTCCGGCGTCGTGCATGAGTCCGAATTCGAACTTGATAGCCTCGGTTAGCTTGTCGTCGTCCAGGCCGCGTTCCCGGCGCTCGGCCCAACGGTCGGCGGCGTTCTGCATGGCATGGGTTGAGAGGTGCAGTGCCTCAGCGAGAATAGCGGGGGTGGGTTTCATGTTCATTCCCCTTGGGTCTTGGGTTCGTTCGGATAGAAGGCTTCAACGGCCAGGGGCTTGATCGCCTTGGCGATCTGCACGGCGTTGTTGACGATTTCGCGCATGACCTCGGCGTGACGGTGAATCGCTTCTTCCAGGTTGTATCCTTTGTCCATCCAGACGCGCAGGCACACGACAAACGAAATAACGTCCCCTTCGGTTACGCCCATTTCAGCGGCCAGGGCTTTGATTTGGTCGGTCATCAGCATTCCCCCTGGCAGGCGAGTGGATAGCCGTTGAGGGCGTCCACGGCGGCTTGTACGGCTTCGTACCGGTAGCAGTTCCGAAGGGTCACTTGGGCGCGACGGTTGGAACCTTCCTTCCTGTGCATGGTGGCGCTAACAGTCCAGGCGGCGCGGCGGCGTCCGGTCCCGGTCCTGGTGGCCGTGAAATCGACCCAGTGGGCCTTTCCGTCCAGGTGGAACCATCCAGCCGCGACGGTGAAGCCTTGCCCGATGTTGTCGAAGGCCAGGCGCTTAACTTCGGCAGAAATATTCATGGTGCGATGTCCTGTCGATGTGGGGAAGTGAGCCTTAAAAAAGGCTCAGTTGTTCGGTGTTGAGGGGGCCGCGCCGCATCGCGGGAAGGGGAACCACGGCAGGCGCTTCCGGCTCGTCGAATTCACAACAAACGACTTCGCAAGCGGGTGCGGCGGTCTTCCAGCCGTCACGGTGTACCGTGGTATCAATCCCGCATCCGGCGTCCAGGTGAATGCCGGTGTCTTCGGCAAAGCGCTTGTACTTCTGAGGGTTGCGGCGTTCGTAGTATCGCGCGCCTGAATAGACGAACCCGGCAGACTGTTGGGGGAGAATGAACGAACCGAAATCGGCGATCTTGGAAGCGAGGGCGATCACGGAATATTCGAATTCCGCGCCTGTGTAGCCATGCCCTGCAGAAGCTTTGACCGTCCGACCGAAAGGGGGATTGGAAATCGCGCAATGGAACCGGCCAAGGGTGGGGGCGACTTCGTGAACGTCGCCACAAATCCAAGTGGCCTCGGGCAGTATCTTCTTGCCGACTTCCACATATGCCGGGTTGATGTCGATGCACGTAATTTGCGGCGGCGTGTCGTGGTGCGGCAGGTGGTAATACATGAAAGCGAGGGTGCCGATACCGGCGCAAAGGTCGATGACGGTATCGCCCGACACCTCAAGACGGAAATCCGCTGCCAGCTCAACGGGGGTGAAGAACGCTCCGGCGCTGCCGTTCACATGGTTTGCGCCTTCGTTCCAATGTTCCAGGACGAACCATTTTTCATCAAAGGTAAGGTTTTCCTTTTCGAGTAGGTCGCAGGCTTGGCGGTGCAATTGGGCCTGTTTTCTGGTGAGCTTTGCCATTGGTTTTGTCCCCTTTCTTGGAGTGTCGGTTGCGCATGCAACCGAACTAGGCGAGCGCCAATGAGCGTGGGGGGAGCGGTCTACCTCTGATCCGGGCCACTGGCGCGGGCGCAGCGCAGCGAGCCACGGGTGGGCCGGATCACGCTTGCGCTTGGAGGTAGACGGCGGGGGCGCGGCACGCGCCCCTAGCTTTCTTGTTTGTTAGCTTTCGGACGAAGGATCGTTACCGAATGGCGGAAACCACTTGTGGGTTCCGTGTAGGCCGGATTAGTCCGGCCGGAATAGAGCCTGGTCGCCAGTAGGCGACGGCCCTAGTAGAAGGGCAACTACCCCGCTACTCTTAGCTGTCGTGGATCGACTGGTAGGGAAAAGATGGGCAGGCGGCTGGATCACTACAGGTTCAAAACACGGGCGATTGCCGAACAGAGGCCCGACGAGCCTTCAGACAAGAAGTCAAAACCACCGGAGCGGCTTCTGACATGGACGGAGGCATGCGATATATGGCCACCTTTGTCTGTCTTCGCAGTCTTTAACTGGATCGGCGGTGTCTGGTTCTATCTTTGGCGGCGCGCACCCGGAGTTCGGTTTCTCGTGGAAGTAGGCGGCGCAGCGATTATCGTAGCGGGCGCATATGGTTTGTATGCGGAACTGCAACAGCGCGACATTGACCGGGTGACACGACACGCAACGCTCATGACTCAAATGGCCGAGCTAGCTACGAACCAAGGTCGAGACGCCGTAGACCCGGCAATTAGGCGCATTCTCGAAACCCTCGTCGATGAAAAAGCATCACTAGACGGGTTTGCTCTACCCGGAGTGAATATTGCCGGCGCGGACCTGGTTGGGGCTAGCTTACGCGGGGCGAACCTGAACGGGGCGATCTTGGGTGGGCCAACGCCGGCGGGCGGTGATGAGATTGTTTTTATCGTAGACGTGTTGAACACAATAGAGGCGATGCTAAGCGGGACGGAATGGGACTCGGCAGACTTAATTCCGTCGAACCTGATGGGGGCGAACCTGACCGGGGCGAACCTGAGCCTGGCGAACCTGAAACAAGCGTCGCTGTACTCCGTGAAGCTGGGCGAGGCGAAACTGTTAGGGACGGACCTGACCGGGGCGGACCTGACGGGGGCGAACCTGACCAGGGCGAACTTGACCGGGGCGGAACTGACGTTGGCGGACCTGATGGGGGCGAACCTGACGGGGGTGAACCTGACTGCAAGTTTGGGTCTCACCCAAGAAGAATTGGAGCGAGCATGCCAAAAGCCACAAGCGAAAGCTCCACGCCTTCCTGCTGGCCTCCAATGGCATGGTCGAGTTTGCGAACCTTACAAATGAGGCCGTCGTAGCAAAGTAGGGCCGCTTTGCGACCTAAAACGGATCCTCGATCGCGCCTGGCGGAGATCCGATCGGGCCTCGATCGCGGAAAATAGGTCCGGTTTGTGAATCTAAATGGTCGCCGCGGTCGCCGGCGCCGGCGTCCTTCAGCTCGGATCTCGCGCCGGCAGCGCTGAAAATAGTAAACGGATGTGAATCAAAACAGGGTCAGACTATGGAAAGCTGGCCGTTCGGTTCTTCTTTGAACCGAAAGCGATGATGCAGGGGATTGCCTGCAAGGTCGGTAAAGCCGTCCTCATCGATGCGAATCTTGATCCAGAGGGTACGGCCGTCCAGGCGGTAGCAAACCGACCAATAGGGCGCATCGCTGTCTTTGTCGTGGATCGGGCCGCGCACCTCTTTGATGTCGCCAAGGGCCGTAGAGGCTAAGCCGATCTGATCGCCTATCTTGAGTGTTGCGGGCATATCGAACCTCGGGAATGAAGGAGCCGCCCCGAAGGGCGGCTCCTGGTTTGTTATTCGGGCTTGCGGTCCATGTGGTCGAAGCGACGAAGCATGAAGTTCGGGGAGTATCGAGTTTCACCGTCCTTCTCGTACTCGCTCATCGTGATGTCACCAATGAAGCGGTAGTAGCGGCCTTTCGTGATCTGCTTCGATTTGACGGCGTTTACGATGTGGTCGGCGAAGGAGACAATGGTGAACCAGGACGTTTTTTCGTGTTCCTGGTCGTTCCGGTCTTTCCAACGCTCGGTCGCGGCGATCCGCAGCTCGGCGCGGTCTTTGTCGTTGGAGGATTTCACTTCCGCAGCGCCGACATGGCCGATGTATTCGAAGGTCATGGAGTTAAGCATTTGAGAGTTCCTTTCTGATCTGTGATTTCGATGCACCGACAAAAGGCCGGTGTGAGTGAGACGGGCAACCGAAGGGGGGAGGGTCCATTTATGGAAACCGCCCTGGCAGGTTGCCGGGTGAACGTTCCGGGCTAGGTGCTGTCTTCGAAATTACGGGTCGCTTCGGGAAGGGACGGTTGCTTGACGCATTCCGACCGTTTCCATGGTTTCAGGCGCGGGGGCCGATGTGCCAGACGCGGCAACGATCCGGTGGTAGGCGTCGTAGACCTTCCGGGCGTAGGTTTCTTTCCGGGACGCGGAACCGGCAGGGCCGGTGTTGTATTGTCCGACCGCTTTCCACGACCAACCGGCATTCGAAACTTCGGTAGCGAGGAAGAAAGCGCCGACCTTCACGCATAGGCAATGGTCAGCGAGTAGAGCCGAACGGGTGATACCGAACTGCTTTAAGAACGGCATGTGCTGGGAATTGATCTGCATGGAGCAAACGTCCTCGGAACCGTTCTGGTTCCGGGCGACGGCAACGGGGTTGCCGCCGGATTCGACTTGTTCGATTGCTCGCAGCAAATCGGCGTTGTAGGGCGCATAAGTGGCTGCGGCTTCCTCGTAACAGGAAGCCGCAGCCGGCGCGGCCGCTATCGAGAGTGAAAGAGCGAGTGCCACGGCCCGTTTCATGATCCAACGGCCTCCCGGATCGTGAACGCTACACAAGGCGCACTCGGGGCTTCCTGCGCGCGATGCACCTGCAACCGCAGGAGCATCGCGGCAACGCTCACCGCGTGGTGAGGGTCGAGTGTTTCTAGATCGCTGATTGCGTATTGAATCTCCTTCGGCGTGTCGGGGTGGGTGAGAATTTCGTCCCGGCACTGTTCGTATGTTTTGGTCATGTCTTGATCCTCGCTTTGCGGGGAACGAGACGGCGGAATTCTTTGAGCTGATCCCAGAAGGCCGATTTGCAGAGGATCGGCCGCATCTGGTGGCGACGGGCCAGAACGATGTGATGGCCGAAAGGGATAACCCCGATTTCAGACGGATTGATCAGGCGCTTGCGGCGTTCGGATTCGGAGTAGCCTTTGGACCATCCAGCCTTGGACTTGGACTCCGTCTTGGCGCTCGTCGTGTACTCGCCGACGATTTCAGAGACGAGTTTCTGGGTTTCCGGGTCGGGGTTTTCGAACAGGATCAGGTATTCGACGTTGTTGCGGATGTTCTCCCAAGAGTCTCGATAACGCTCTTTCAATTGGCCGAGTGTTTGGACAATTGGATAGAAGGTGATGCCAAGGCCCGCGCCTGCCGTCATGCCGGAAATGAAGTTCGGGATGTAGGGGTTGTCCCGGAATTCATCCATGATGACGAGAATAGGGTATTCGCCTTCCTTCCGGCCGCGACTGAGTGCCCAAGCGGTCAGCCCGTCGATAAAGGACGCGACGAGTTTACCGAACGCCTGGGCGTCGGCGCGCGGATAGTCGATATAGACGGTTGAAGGGCGGGCGCGCAGGTCGGCCCATTGGAAGGAATCCTTGGCCAAGGCGTTGCGGGCGGATTCCAGGCGGAATTCCTGCAACTTGGTCAGAAGCGTGGAAACATGGCTGGACCGTTCCCGGAAATGGATGTTGGCGAAGTTGATGAGGTCCGTTGCGACATTGACGGGGAAACCGTGATTGGTCGCGTGTGTTGCCATCTGGGCCATTTTGAGGGCGAAAGGATCGGATTCTTCGTCCTCGGGGTCAGCTTCGGGCAAGTCCGAAATATGCTTGATGAGGTTGGAAAGGTGGCCGTCTTTTTGGGTGCGGCGGGCTTCGCACATTTCCCACATCAACAGCGCCGTCGTGTTGCGAAAGGCCGTGTCGTCCCAGTGGGAATCCGACGCGCCGGGGTTCTTCGGGGCGAAGATCCCGGCAAGGCGCGCGGCGCTCCGTTCCAGCTCCGCGTTGTCTGCCGGAGCCGCGCGCAGCGAAACGGGATTCCAGCCGTCCGGCGTGGACGGATCGGCAAAAGCGATGTGATAGGTCGGCCCGATCTTGGATCGATGCGGGTTGGTGATTTGGCGGATTTCATCCTTGGGGTCGATGACAACGACGGTTCCGGGATAGTCGAGAACCGTGGAAATCGCCTGTCTGGTTTTCCCGGCCCGGGTGGGCGCGACGGCCAGGACGTGGCGCGTCTCGTCCGGTCGTAGAACCTTGCCGTTGTGGACACCCAGGACGGGGCCGAGTTTGCCGTGCAGGCCCATGTTCCGGACTTCGGCGTTATTCGCCCAGGAAGCATCGTTCGCGGGCTTGCGCGCGCGGATCGCCGCGACGGTTGCGGTCGGTATCCAGGCGAGGGGAACGAGTAGAAGCAGGGCCGGAATGGAGAGCGTGCGCCAGTGCGCCGCGCCAAGGGCCTGCTTTAGATCGACCGAGAAGGCATACACGATCAGGTCTACCATGTAGCGGGTCGCATCGGAAAAGGCGGTCAGATAGTCCAGCAAGCCGTTCTGCGAAGGCAGGACGGCATAGATGGCGACAACGGCGGAAATGCTCACCGCAAGGCTCACCAGCCATACAGTATGCGGAAACGGCGTCTGATAGCGGATTTCAGTCATATTGGGCGGGGTTCTTCCAGAATTGGGTGACGCGGCGCTTGTAGGTCTTCGGGTCGCGGTTCAGTTGGATGATGAGCGCCAGGTTGTCGCGAAAGACTTGGTTGTTCGCTTTGTTGGCCTCGGCGGAGAGACCGCCAAGGGCGGCGTTTTGGGATAGGGCGGCGAATGAGAGTTCCGGACTGTCGGCGTGGATCGTCGAAATGGTCCCGCCATGGCCCATGTTGAGGATGCGGCCAAAGAGCGCGGTGTTGGTATCGTTCAGCTCGCCGATAAGCGTACGGTCGGGGCGCAGGCGCATGACCGCCTTGAGAACTTCCGGATAGTCGATTTCCTCGTTCGTCGCCAATCGCTGCACGATAAATTCAGCCCGATTGGGAATGTGCGTCAGGTCCAGCTCCGGCGTGTCCTCAATCGAGATAACGCGGTCGGTCGGCGGTATCAGTTCGATAAGCGCGTTTGTGAAGGTCGTCTTGCCGCTGAACATACCGCCTGAAATCAGGATGTTCTTGGCCGTCTTGAGCGCGTCCTGGACAATAGCGAGCTGGTCGGGCGAAAGGTCGTAGTCGTCGAGCGTATAGCGCCTCTCACGCCAAGGACGGATGGACATGGCGATACCGCTCTTGATGCTGTTGCCACGGCAAAGCTGCATCCGGTGTCCGCCAGGAAGGGCGGCGGCGACATAGGGTCGCCGGTCGTAGTCGGTCGCATGGTTGGTATTCGCAACGATGCTTCCGAGTTTGGCGTAATAGTCCGCTGTCAGTTCCGGTATCTCGATGGGTTGGAGACCGTGCTGGACGGTCTCCACCCATAGAATACCCAGCTCGTTCGCCTGTATCTCGACGACGCTAGGGTCGTCGAGATAGGCGAGAAGCGGGGCCAGATGGTTCTCAAGCATCATGATTTACCACTGTTCCGCTTGGTTCCATTGGATTTGATCGGTGCCTGTGAACGGGTCTGCGCAGGGGGGCGGATCGTCGGGAAATTCGTTGTTGAAACGGGTACAAACGCTGGTCACGTGGGTGATCCGGTTTGTGTTGATCGACGTTTGGGGAATTTCCTCGCCGTCGTCCCGCGACAGGATGCGAGACCCTTTGTAGTCGCAATGCCGCATCTTAACTTGGAAACTGGCGGGCAAGCCGTCGTCGTAACAATTACTGCCAACAAACGATTGGAAGTCTTGCGAGGCGAGGTCCCAAAGCGGGGTTTGAATGACGGTCGAACAACCGTTGGCGGGGCCGGTCGTATCGCCTGGTCCGACTTCGCGGTCCAGCTCGGTATTGTCAGGCCGCATATAGGTATCGACCTTCACATGCTCGGTGAACTTGTCGCAGCCTTGGAAAGTCTCGTTGGTTGGGATTTCCCTGCTCCGAACGAAGCTATAAGGAACGGCCACGGCATCGGCCGCGACCGCTGCCGGGCGGCGGATAAATTCGACGCCATTGAAGACAACGGCGATTTCAGTTTTCGGCAGAGCCTCAAGATTCGTGTCGTTGTTTTCATAGCCGTTGATCTGCTCTTGATGAGTAAGAGCGGTGTCGGTGTCGGCGATGCAGTTTGTTACGAAATTCGCCTCGCCTTCATTGGTGAAGAACAGGCGGTGCAACGGGTATGATTGCTGGTTCGGGAAGTCGTCGGCGAAAAGGCCGTCGCAGCCCGTTGTCGTCGCTTCCAGGCCGATTGCCTGGGTTTTATCCGGCTCACACGCGGCGTCGATCAGGACCGTTTGACCGTTGCGGGAAAATGCGGTTCTCGACGTGGGGAAGGCTTGATTGGTGTTTAGATCGGTGACGAAATCGCATCCGGTCGCGTCTTCGAAATGAGCGAAAGTCACATCGGTATCGAAGCACTGGCCAAAGGTCTGCTGAACACCGTTTGCGTCGAATGAGATAATGCCGCGCTCGAAAGAGGTGCCGGCGTCGAAGTCGTGGCGGATATCGCACGCCTCGGTGTCGATCACGGTCGCAATAGGCGCGACTTCCTTGGAATCGATACACTTGGTTAGCTCGACGCGACGATTGGTCCGGTCGTTGTATGTGAGGCGGGCTTGCTGGAAGGCAAGTTCCTCTTGCGGATCGACACGGAAGCCGCAGCCTTCGGTGTCTTCAACGATATCGAAAACCAGGTCTTCGGACGGTACGCAATCGGCGTCGATGAACTGGGTTGTGGTGTCGGTCGAGACGAAGAAGCGCCGAAAGGTAGCGGTAGCCGTGGAATGATCCTCGGCAATGATGTCGGAGCATCCGACAAAGCTCTCCTTGATCGTGAGCCGGGTCAGCGTATCGGAACAATCGCCTTGGGGAACACCGTCGCGAACGGTTTGCTCCTGGACGACTGCAACGCCTTCCTCCAAGGCAATTCGAACATCGCAGCCTTCCGTCGTGGCCGTGACAACCGGGGCCGGATCGTCGGACAGATCGAGCGGGGCAGGGGTTTCGAAATCGCTCGCAAGCGGGTTTTCAGAACCGCCTCCGGCTCCCTGCGGGGGCGCATTGGGCTGCGCCGTCGCGCCGTCCTTCTGGGCCTGTTGCTGCTCCGGCGCGGCTTCTTCCTCACTCATAACGGCAAGGATCGCTTCAACGAGGGCGTCGTTGTCGCCACGAGCCGTAAGCTCTTGGTCGGCCGGAAGCTCGGCGGTGTCGATGCCGACAATCAACTTCGTCTCGAAGGGACTCGAAAGAACCTGTTTCCGGGTCGGCTCGTCAGTGCGGGCAACCGCTGTCCAACGAATGGTTACATCGCGTTCGCCGTTCGTGGCGACACTGGGAACGGATGATCCCTGGATTTCGACAAGGGACAGATTGACGCCTTGTAGGCGGGGGTCGTCCTCCAATTCCGACAAGGCGGCGGTCGTGCTGGTCGGCGTCGTCAACGTGGCCGCGTTACGGTTAATCACCTTCGCAATGGAAAGGGGTTTTGTGGTGCTGATCGACGGCGCTTTTGATGATGTGGCAAGCGGCACCGGGGCGGGCAATGCCGCCTCGGTCGGTTGCTGTGTCGTCTCGCCTCCCGTTGTCGGGGGGACGGACGGAAGGGATTGAGCCAAGGCGGGTGCGGTGAGCACCGACAAGGCGAGGGCATAGGCTAGGAAACGCATGGTCCTTATCCTTTCGTTTGGATTTCGGGACGGCGGAGATAGATATCCCGTAGGAATTGAATGCCGACGCGCTCGCCGGCTGCGACGGTGATGATGGGCGCAAGGTCTACGTTCTGTTCGATCAGGCTCGCGGTGATCTGGCCCAATTGATCGGTGAGAGTGGACGCGCCCGCGTCCAGGCCCGGAACCGTCTCTTCGGACAGTCCGGCGCCGACCGACGCCAGGGCGGAAATCCCTGCGACGGCAAAAGCGGTCCCGTATTTTTCGAAAGTTCGGTTATCGACATCGCCGACCAAGCCAACCTTGGCCTGGGCGTCGGTCGCATAGGCGAAACACTGGTCTTCTTCGCTGTAGATATGCGCGCCGTCAGCCAAGCGGATGACGCGGAAAATGCAGAGGTTCAACCTTGTGTCGCCGACGCGCTGTAGCGGCTCGTAGCGCGCAAGAAAGCCGTCACCGCGCTCGAACAGGACCGTGCGGCCGTCCGTGCCGTAAACGGGCTGATCGACGCGGAAAACGACGATGCCGGGAAGCTGAGAATTGATTTCCCGATCCAGGACGGTCCAAACAAGCCGGTCCATGGTGTGAATGAAACGGCGGTTCACCGGAAAGCCGGATTCGAGCGAAGGCGTGCCTTCGCGCAAATAGTTCGGGTCCGTCATGGTGTAGGTTGCCGGAAGAACGCCGGTCGTATCGTCGTTCCGGGCGATCTTGAACGGGCCTGCCGCATTGCGCGCCGATAGCCGGGCTTCGGCCAGGGCGCGCAGCATTTCGGCGCGACGATCCACTTTCGGCGGTGCCGGGGGTGGTGGTGGCGGCGGCGGTGCGGTGACAACGGCAGGCGGCGGTGTGTTTACCTTCGCTGACAAGGGCACGCGGGTAAGCCCGGATGCCGATGCGACAATAAGCGAACCGTCGAAATCGCCAGCCTGTTGCGGCTCGAAACTGACATGGGCGACACACGCCGCGCCAGGTGCAACCGGCTCGGCACATTCATGGGCGACTTGATATTGCTGCGGCCCGGAAACGTCGATGCCTGTTATCTGTAGTGGCTCGCCGCCCGTGTTCGTTATCGTCACGTTGCGCGTGACGGTTTGGTTGTGAACGAGCGTCGTTCCGAAGCTCACAAAGTCGGCCACCCCGATCTGGGCCGGGTTCGGCGGCGGGGGCGGCGGGGCGACCGCATAGAAATTATCCGGCGTTTCGGGCTGAAGCTGACGCGGCACTTGTGCCGCGTCGTCGTCGTCGCAAGCGACTATCAGCATGATAGCAGCTAGAGCGAGGATCAAACGCGGGGACGAATGCATAGGGTGCGTTCTCCGTTGCGAAGGGTGATCGGGCCGGAATGCTCGACGACAAGAAAACGGCCGTCTGGGCTGCGGCGGATACGAACAGGGCGGTCGATGTCGTCAATGACGGCCCAAACGGCGGGCCAAGTCTGGGCGTCGCTATCGTCGCCGAAATAGAGCCAAGTGAACTTGTCGTCCCGGAACGCGGTTTCGGGCGCTATGGACTCGTCGCCGGAAAAGTCCAGGTCGTAGCGCGTTTTGGACGGGTCAAACTCATGCTCACGGGTCCACTCGGGGGCGGATGAAGGGTTTGTATGAGCTTGAAGGGAAGCCTTCTGTTCGGGGGTTTCAATCCCACTGTAGCCGCTTGAACCGGCTACCTTGGGGGCCTCTTTCAAGCGGTTTGGAAGCGTGACGGTGTTCCTCGCGCCAAGGCGGACCTTCGTATGAGGGACGTTTGAGGAAGACCAGGTTTCACCGCGCAGATAGAAGGAATAGACGGCTCCGCTATCGCTTGTGATATTGAGGGTCGTGTCGAATCCGGCTGCGGTGACGCTGACATGCAGCACGCGCTTGTCAGCTCCGTAGGTAATGCGGAAGTTCTGCCCGTCGCCAAGGATCGGTTCCAGGATCGCTTCGCCTTCCGGCAGGATGATCGACGTTACCGCGCCTTCGCGGATCGTCAGCTTCGGCGTGACATTGCGGGGATCTACGATATCGAGGATCCCCGCATTGGCCGGCGCGTTGTCCCAAGCATCCTGGATGGCCCCACCTGGCGGAATTGCGCGGACCTCATTGGTCTCGGTGAATTGGCCTTTGATTTGGGCCTCGATGCGCGTCGGGGCGGCGGGCAGTGGTTGGGTCGTCACATCGCGGACCTGGGCGTGGGTCGGCGCTGTGGAGAACGCAACAAGGGTCAGCGCGGCGGCGAGGGGGATAGTTGCTTTGAAGGTCATGATGTCGCTGCCTTTAAGGAATAGTTGTAGACGGTCAGTCCAATGGGGTTGTCGGACGTTTGCTCGCGGGTGCCTGTGATGGCTTCCGGCGCGGCGACGAGGACGGCCGCCCATTTGGAGCGGGAGATTTCCGTGGCGCCCTGGCGGTCAATCGCCGTGAATTCCGCGCGCCAGGTGAACGGTGCGCTGTCGAGCTTGAATATTTGAACGTCGGCGATTTCGCGTGTCATGCCGGACTTGGCATAGGTCGCGATTGGGCCGTTGCGGTTCTGGTTAGGATCGGTGTTTTGATCCCAGACGCGGAACCATTCGGCATTCGTGAAAAGCTGAACCTTCCGCCGTCTGTCGTCCGTGGTCACATGATCGATGGACTCGCGCCAGACGATATAGGCGGCAAGGTAGTTCTGGGTCACAAGATCGACGGATTCTTTCGTGATGATCTTGTTCTGAACGTTCACTACCTGGCCTTCTAGCGGGTCGAAGCTAACGACGGTAAGCGGACGCGGTTCCTGCACCTTCGCGATATAGGCCGTTATCATCATGCCGGTCGTGGCCAGGGAAATCCCGGCCAAGGCGAAGGCCGCGGTCGCCATGCGGCGCACCGTGACCGCCGTTTTCTCGTCCGATGTGGGCCGCTCGAAAGCGACGTCTACCTTGGAGGCCTTACGAAACATGATTGAAACCGATCACGGGAAAGGGAGTGAAGTCGGCGCAGGCGCAGGGCGAGCGCTTGTAGTCGTCGGCACCGGAGCCGATACCCTTGGTCTGCGATTGAGTGGTGCCGCAGCCGGCCAGGAAGGCGAGGGCGGCGAGGATGAAAAGGGGGCGTTTCATAAGGCTTACTCCTGGACTTCCGGGGAAAGTTGGACGCGGGTAGGCAGGCGATCCAAATGAGACGCGGCCTGCACTTCAACGAGGGTGGAGAGAAGGTTTCGCATCATGGACAGCTCGGTAAGGATCGCGGCGAGGGCACGGTTGTTCTGAGCCATCAGCGCGTCCAGGTCGGGATTGGCGCTTGTGTCCGTGATGATGTCCGTTGCTACGTCGTTCGATTGCGTGCCTGTCTGTTGCGAATGGGCGGCGGCGGCTAATGCCTCGATAACCGACTGACGCAATAAGGCGTCGCGCCGGCCATTCACGGCGGCGATTTCTTCCGTCGCGCTGAGGGTCTTTCCGTCGAAAATCTCTCCGTCCTCGGCGGGGAAAACCATCTTCTCGATAGAATCCTTGGCCTCGCAAATTGAGATAAAGCTTGGCCGGAAATCATCCGGCAGTGTGAATTGAGAAAGGTCCGGCAAGAGGCATGTCATGCTCTGGCGCGCGTGGGCGAGTAGGGCGTCCGGGTTCATGAAACCCGCCGCCAATCCGCCGACCTTCGTTGCGATCTTCTTCGCTTCGTTGAAGGTCTTCTGGGCCTCCTGAAGCTGCTCCATCATCGTGTTGCCGTTCGCGATTGTCTCGGCGGTGTGCGTCGGATCGTGAACGGTGAGCGCGTGGGCGCTGTAGGGCAGGGTGGCTAGACCAAGCCCAAGTAGTAAGGACGCCATTGTTGGCCGTATTTTGTTACGCATTCTTCGTACCTCTTTTTCGTCTCACTCCCGCCAATGAAGGCCCGGAGATAGGGTCCAAGGGCGGAAAGATCGGTTTCCAGGAAAACGCTTTCGTTCTCGCGTTTCAGAAGGACAGGACGGACGGAATTAGGCGGACGCCAATTCCCGGTGAGAAAATCGCGTTCGGTTTCTGTGAAGTTGAAAATGCCCAGGCTTTCGCAGTCCGCGTGCGTCTCGGCCGTGTTCGGCCAGGCGTAGAGCGTGCCCGCGTTGACGGCCAACTGTTCGCCAACCGTGTTCGCGCGAACCGACCGGAAATCCTGCCAGATGGTCGAGACCTGGCCCTTGTTCTTCCGGGCCGTGCGAACTTCGGAAAGAACCAGGTCCGCAACGCTCTGATCAGCTAGCAGGGTGGACGCTTCGTCAACGGTGATCCGATACGGATGGCCGTTCGCGACATAAGCCGACTGGATGCGGCGCAGGAAATAGAAAGCGAGGATGCCCGCAAGGCGCGGATCGTCGATCACCGTATCCAAGGCAATCGTCGTGATGCGGGAACGGTCGGGGTGAAAAGCATCTACCTCGCCCGTGAAAATCCGGCCGTATTTTTCGCCGGAAACCCACGGCGCTAGAGCTTGCTTGAGGGGTCCAGGCGGAATGAGGTTGGTATAGACCGCCTCTAGGGTCCGGTCCTTCGGGTCCATATTGCTGGCGGCATGTTTAACGGCCGTTTCGAGCGCCGACACCGTTTGCGGATCGTCCTTGTTGGCCAGAAGGGACAACAAGGTGACTTGCATCTGCCGGTTCTGCGGCGAGTCCTCAAGGTCGAAGGGGTTGAGGGTGAGCGTGCCGGTTTCTGGAATGAGATATTGGCCGTCCAGGAAGTGGGTATAGACCTTCAAGCCCTGGTTTCGGTCGAATAGGAGCTGGCGCAATTCGGGGTGTGCTGAATGGGCGCCAGAACCCATGAAGCAATCCCAAACCGTCTTGCCTGAACTGGTCCCCGCAATACGAATATCGTGCGGGCTGCTGTCGTCGCCGGCAGTCGGGTGATA
>Ga0209692_10002211_pt1 | contig 22425 bp, 19 predicted proteins | sample tdDd472_FD_187129 | JGI IMG/M metagenome (GOLD analysis project Ga0209692, IMG submission 187129) | Marine sediment microbial communities from the Atlantic coast under amendment with organic carbon and nitrate - tdDd47.2 (SPAdes)... | ecosystem: Environmental > Aquatic > Marine > Coastal >... | reverse complement strand
AGAATTATCATTTCGTTATAATTATCACCGAGATTTATTTGCTTAACAGCTCAATTAAAAGTTTCCAAAACTCTTAGTTGAAATTATCAGATTGTGATAAAATTTAGAAAAGTAAAAAAACGAAGCCTGGGTGGATTTTTTTTGCAACCGGCATTTCCTATAACGGTCCTTGGGTATGAAGCTGTGCGGGATTTTCGCCCTGTTTCAATGTCCCCCGTTACCGAAAGTTAAAGATAACTAAAATTGTCATAAAACCATTACAACCCGCATGCTTTATGACCCAATGTTAACGGTTGTTAGGTTATTTATTTGTTGAAATATCAAAGTTCTCAAAAATCTCATAAAAGTCACCAATAATCATATTCTTTGTCTTTCCTGTTACCATGTCGGTCATATCGTAAAGAACTATTGGAACTAATAACATTGCTATTCCAATACGCCAGTCATAAATAAAAAAAACAATCATTAGAACTGTCATAATAGAATACCAATAAATTATCAACCAGTTTTTCAGTTTTGAATAACCGTCAATTATAATATATTCTCCATCTTTCTTTACAGTTCCAATAAATTCACTTCCAGATATTCTGTCAGAACTAAAATCTCGCTTTGACTTTCTCAACTTTATTTTTTCATTATCTATTTCACCAATAAATTTCTTATCAGTCGAGTCATTCAATTTCGCAAAGTCAATATCTGAACTATTTCCAGATTCTACATTTTTGTGAAAAATTTCCACGAACTCATTTCGCGAGATTTTTATTTTTATGAGAACTCTTTGATATATTTTTAAAAAGCTAAGTATTCTGTCCATTTTGAAATAATCTAATTACCGTTAACTTGTTTATACCAGTACAACTTGTACACATATCCATATACTTTTAACGGATAACAGGACAAGTTGTACTTTTTTTGTATACAAGATAAATGTAGTAATATTCTTGAAATTAATTAAACAAAATTAAATATTAGTTATTCTTAATCTAAAATTCTGCTTTAAGTAAAATGTTAAATATCATCGTAAAGTTATAGCGAATTTTTATGTAAGTTAGTAGTTTAGCACTTATTCCTTGCACATGGACTATTTGTAATGAAAAATCCGAAGAAACCCCCGAAAAGCATACTTTGAATAATATCATTGGTTTGAAGTACATCCATATCCTTACCTTCGCTTAAATAAAAATACAAAAAGCCTGCTGCTGCTCCAATCAAGGTATATATGATAGATCTTTTAAAGTGCTTAGAACCAAATGTTCGTTTTAACCATCCTGATTCAGGTTCTATTTCAAGTTTTTTAAATTCCATATTAAATATCTAGTTATGTAGATGCAAATATATGTATATTTTATTCTTAAACTGAATTAATTCTAAATCAATACTGAAATTTTATTGTTTGGATCTCTTCTTTTTCCTTTTTCTGGTTTTATCAAACTCTTCATCTTCCTTTAAAAGCTTTTGCCAATCCTTGGGTTTATCCTCAGTAAAACTTATGGTATTTTGGTAATCGCTCTTGGATATTACGATTCGCTGTATTTGCTTGCCTAAGTTATTTTCTATTTCAGCTAAAAGATCCTTTTCCTCGTTGCTACAAAACGAAATTGCCTGCCCCTTTTGGCTTGCTCGCCCTGTCCTACCAACTCTATGTACATATTGCTCCGAAGAATCCGGCAAATCATAATTTACTACATAATCTACATTCGGAATATCAATTCCTCGAGCACTAACATCTGTCGCAATTAATATTTTTAGTTCGCCTTTTCTGAAATTTTGCATGGTTTGCTCCCGCTCTTTCTGCAACTTATCGCTATGAATTGTATCAGCAGCAATGCTCACTCTATCCATAGCACTTTTAACACGCTCGGCCCGTACTTTGGTTCGTACAAAAACCAATATTTTCTTATCAGGATTATCATTTACAAGATATTCTAAAAAGAAACGTTTATCGTCCATTTCAACGAAAGCTACAGCGTGCTCAATGTTTTTAGCGACAGGATCTTCGGGTGAAATTTGTATTCTTATAGCATTGGTAACCAGTGAGTAAGCTAGGTTTTTGATTTTATCATTTATGGTTGCCGAAAAGAAAAGTGTTTGTCTCTTTTTTGGCAAATGACGCATTAAATCATTAATATCTTTAATAAATCCTAAATCAAGCATATGATCGGCTTCATCTAAAACTAAAATCTCAACTCTTTTCAGTAATAGAGCTCCCTGGCTAACCAAATCGAACATTCTTCCTGGTGTTGCAATTAGCACATCAACACCTTTATTTAACTGATCAATTTGAGGTTGCTGGTCAACGCCACCATGAATGCAAAATGATGATATTCTGGTATGTTTACCCAAAATTTTAAATACAGAATCAATTTGCAAAGCTAATTCATGCGTTGGCGCCATAACAAGACATTTTACTCCATCAGGACGTCCTTTAATTTTACGCTCCTGCAAAATGTGTAATATGGGTATTGCAAAAGCTGCCGTTTTACCTGTTCCTGTTTGAGCAATAGCTAAAACATCCTCTCCTTTTAAAATTGGAGGGATAGCTTTATATTGTATATCCGTTGGTTTTTTAAAGCCAAGCTTTGAAATACTGGTCTTTATACCATCTGCAATGCGATATTCTTCAAATTTCATATTAAATCAATTAGAGTGCAAAGATAAAAATTAGATGTAAACAATTATGTTTTACTAATTTATTTCACCTATATCAGCAAAAAAATACCGCAATTGAATGTTTACGGTATTAATTATATATTTTCAATATTAAAAGTTATGGTTTTATTAACCATTGAATAGCATCTTCCTCCTTATTGAACATTTTTAGCGGCAAACCTAATTTACCAGTTACCTGGATAATCATATTAATATAATACTTCTTAAAAACATTTCCATCAAAGATCACTGCTGCTTTCTTTAAACCCATTCCCATTGCCTTTGGAACCATTATGTTTTCAAACCATTTTCTGTCTTCGGGTGAAACAACACTTTGCTTTGTTATGTCAGTTAAATAATAAAGAACCGGATGATTTTTCTCGGCATAATTAATTAATGAAATAATTGCTTTTTGATATTCTTCAGAGCTTGCTTTTGCTTTCCATTCTACTTTTCCAATTTTTAATGCTGGATTATAAGTTACATGTGCATACTTTGTGTCTAAAACAACTTTTAATGGAGTATCTGTATGTGTCATAATGTATAGGTTTGGTTTTTGATTTATATACGTTCACATATCAATATAGTTACATGTTGGTATGTGAATTACATTAATCTCTAATCGGGTTTACTGTCAAATAAATCAACTAGTTCAGGATAATAATAGTAAGCAATTACTTCTTTATTTTCTACATAATCAGGTTTTGCCGGAATAAATTTTTGAACTGTATGTGCTTTCATTTTTGTTGAATCAAATGGTTTTATTAATGATTTAATTTCTTCTTCATTTAAACTAGTATCAATCCATTTTAATGCTTCATCAGGTTGCAATATAAAAGGCATTCGTTTTTTAGTATTATGAATTTGACTTACAAACTCATTGGCTTCAACAGTAATTACAGAATAAGTATTTAAAATCTCTCCTGTTTCTTTATCAGTCCACGCCGACCATATTCCGCCAAATACAAATATTTCATCATCTTTAAGACTTATATAGTACGGATATTTCTTTCCTTTAATTTTTTGCCACTCAAAAAATCCTGAGCATAATATCAAACACCGTTTTTTTAAAATTGAATGTTTAAATGATGCTTTTTCGAAGATAGTTTCTGCTTTGGCATTTAAAGTATTGTTCCTAATACTATCAGCTGTTTCTTTATCCTTAACCCAATTAGGTATCAAGCCCCAATGAAAAAACTGAATCTCATCGGGTTTAGCGTCTGTTATTACTGGCATTGCAGGATTGTCGAATCCATTTACTAAAAAAGTATCATTAAATAAGCTTAATTGTTCTTCTTTAACAATCTTATTTTCAATAAGTTTAGATGGATTTTTCTTTGTTAGACAGTAGTAGAAACACATATTCTTCAATTAAAATTAGCAATGACCAATTTACAATAAGCAATTAGCATATTCAATACTTATCACACATAACTCATAATTCATAACTCATAATTCTAATAATGTCACTCCATTGCGTTGTGTACTTTCCGGAGAGCATGTCCTGCTTAAGTTTCCATTCTTTTCCATCTCCCTGAATTGCTAATTTTATTTTATCACGGCCATATTTTCGATTAATATGATCTGTTACTTCTGATATCAATTTTCCTGTAATAATATCACTATTGTAAAACAACCCTTTTTGAATATTGTTTGCGGTCTCCAGACCTGAAACTATTACTCCTGCCTTTTTATATTTTAAATCGCTCCTATAGATGGTTTTAAGACCTTTTAAAGCATATTTAACTAATTCTAATTGATTGTTAGTCGGAACGTCTAAATGTATTGTTTTTGATAGATAATGATACTTTTCTGAGCTAAACGGATCTGTATGAATAAATACAGTAAGTATATTAGCAACAGAATGCTGTCTGCGAAGCTTCTCAGAACATCGAGTTGCGTATGTTGATACAGCTTCTTTTAGATATTTTACATTTGTAACAATCTTTCCAAAGCCACGTGTAGTAGCTATTGCCTTCTTTGTTGGTAGCATTGTTTCAAGTGGAATACAGGATATTCCTTGTAGTTCCTTTTTTAATCTTAGACTAACCACCGTGAGGTTTTTCCTAATCCAATTATCATTGATTGTAATGAAATCATGAGCTGTACGTATTTCGTTGTATTTCAAAAATTTCTGATATTGTCGTCCTATTCCCCATACATCTTCGATTCTGGTATTACGCAGTGCACAATCAATATCACGACTTGTATTTAGTGTGCAAACGCCTTTATATTGCCTTTCCCTTTTTGCGATTTTATTTGCAATTTTGGCTAATGCCTTGGTTTTACTAATACCAACACTTACATGAACACCAATATCTTTTCGTATTTTTTTCTTTATCTCAACTCCTATCCTATTCAATTTAACAATTTGACTGTCAGGTAATTCTAAGAAAGATTCATCAATGGAATAAATCTCTATTCGTGGAGAAAATGATTTAAGAACCTGTGTAATTCGATTGCTCATATCGCCATACAAAGTATAATTGGAGCTGAATACCTGAACGTTATTCTCTCTTAAGTATTTTTTCTTGTTGAATGCCGGTTCTGCCATCTTTAAGCCAAGAGCTTTAGCTTCATCGGATCGTGAAATTATGCAACCATCGTTGTTTGAGAGGATAATTACAGGTTTTCCCTCGAGTTTGGGGTTAAAAACCTTCTCGCAGGATACATAAAAGTTATTTACGTCAACCAAGGCATACATATTTTTCAAGTTCAGTTAGTGTGTCATTCCCGCGAAAGCGGGAATCTCTTTTTAAATGTTACATATAGATTCCGCATCAAGTGCGGAATGACAAAAGGATGTAATATTATAATAGCAAATTCATAATTTTTCATTATTAATTACTCACTTATTAAAACTGTTTATGAATGGTATACGTTACCACACCCCAAATCATAAAGTTATTATGTTTGTTAATCTTTATAGGCTTATAATCAGGATTATCAGGCATTAAATAACCTGTTTCGTTATCAATTTTCTTAAATCGTTTCAAGGTAAACTCACCATCAATACTGCATACTAATACAGAATTGTCTTTAACAGGTAAGGATTTGTCAACAACAACAATATCACCATCATTTATACCTGCGTTAACCATTGATGAACCCGTTATTTGCGCAAAAAATGTTGAGCTTGGATTCCTAATTAGTTTCTCGTTCAAATCCAAAGATAATTCCATGTAATCGTCTGCAGGTGAAGGAAATCCAGCAGGAATTTGTGATTCCAGAAATGGTAATTCAAGTTCAGTTTGCTTACTTAAAGCAAATAAATTTATATTGTTTTGTCTGTATAACTTATTTATAATCATTTTGTAATGAATTTTATTTAAACTTTTACGCCAACTGTTTCTTTAGTCTTGTTGATGGTTCTTCTATGTTGATATTAGCGAGTCTATGCAACTCAGAAACTTCAATACTAATAAATCCAAACTCACTAACTACCTTACCTTTAATTAAATAACAACCTGGTCCGCGAAATGGATATTGGCCAGTAATATTTGGGAATTGAACAGTATCAATCCAATATCCTTCCAAATCGACAAATACACCAAAGCTCATATATTTACCGCCACCAGTACGTGTTCCTTTTACATGAACCAAATAACCGAGTATCTCAACCTGTTTGCCAATTAACTTTGTTAGATTTCGTGCAAGTAATCGAGTTTTAGGTAAGCTCTCAATTAGCTTAAAGGGCGATATACTTGATGAAAAACCAATAATTTCCAGTTCGTCGTATGCTGGTTCTAAAGGATGTGCATATAATCCGGGTAGCTTGAATTCTTTAGGTTTTTCGTTAAATAAGGTCTTTGCTGGCTTTGTTCTTTTGTCCTTTTTAAGAATAAAATGTGCATCCCAGAGCAATTCTTTCTTGTTTTTACCTGTAAAACGAAAAGCGTTAATTCGAAGCAGAATGGTTAATTGCTCAAGAGAAACTGAAACACGTTTCATGAAATCACGCAAATCAACAAAACAACCATTTGTGTAACGCTCTGTCAATATGTTCTTTATCGTGTTAGTTTCAAGATGCTCAATCAGATTTAAACCAAGGAATATCATATTTTTATGGATAACTGTGATTTGGTCGCTATGATTAATACAGGGCGGCTCTATTTGCGCTCCGTGCATGCGTGCTTCGTGTACATACAGCTCTTTGCGATAAAAACCACCACCATTATTGATTGTAGCCACAATATATTCCAATGGGTAATGTGCTTTTAAGTACAATGCCTGATAACTTTCAACTGCATACGATGCCGAATGACCTTTAGAAAACGCATAATTGGCAAAGCTTTCGATTTGTGTCCAAACTCTTTGTACAATATGAAACGGATACTGTCTTTCTTTACAATTCGAAAAGAATTTGTCTTTTATCTTCCCAAACTCGTTACGCCGCTTGAATTTCCACGACATTCCACGACGCAAAACATCTGCTTCAGCAAGTGTAAGACCTGCAAAATAGTGTGCGACCTTAATTACATCTTCTTGATAAACCATAACACCGTATGTTTCTTTCAGTAAATCATACAGTTCCGGCATTTCTTTTCGGGCTACTTCTCTCCTTTCAGGATGACGGTATCGCAGAATATACTCGCGCATCATGCCGCTTTTAGCAACGCCAGGGCGAATAATTGAACTGGCTGCAACAAGTCGGATATAATCATCGGCTTCGAGTTTTGTAAGTAGCATACGCATTGCAGGCGATTCTACATAAAAACATCCAATAGTTTTTCCGTGTTTTAATAAATTTTTTACTTTTTCATCTTTCTTAAATAGCTCTAAATCATGAATATCGACCTGATCACCTGTATTATTTTCTACAATTGATACTGCATCCTCGATTTTGCTTAAACCACGTTGTCCAAGTACATCAAACTTAGCAAAACCAATATCTTCGGCTTCGAGCATACTAAAATGGATGGTCGGAAAACCCTTTGGTGGCATAATGGTAGCAGTGTAGGTGCTTATGGGTTTTTCGGATATAATAATACCACTTGAATGCACACTTAAATGAGATGGAAAACCATGAATTAGCTTGCTGTATTTTAAAACCAACTGCCCCATTTCATCTATATTATTCAGATTTTTAGCTCTTTGTAGCTTTTCAATCTCTTGTGCAGGCAAACCAAAAACTTTTCCTATTTCGCGAATCATAGATCTAAATTGGAAAGTAATATATGTCCCTACTAAAGCCGCATGATCCCAACCATGGGTATCGAAGAGATATCTGGTAATGTTGTTTCTGTCGCGCGAAGCAAAATCTATATCAAAATCGGGCGGACTATTTCGTGATGGATTAATGAAGCGTTCGAAATACAAATCCAACTCAATTGGGTCGACATCGGTAATACGTAACAAATAAGCAATCATACTATTGGCGCCGCTTCCACGACCAACATAATAGCAGCCTTTGCTCCTCGCATGCTGAACCATATCCCAGTTAATCAGGAAATAAGAGCAAAAGTTCATTTGCTTAATTACTTTCAACTCTTTTTCCATTCGCTTAAGAACTTCTTTTGAAGGCTCTTTATATCTGTATTTTAGTCCTTTATGACTTTCCTGAATTAGGAGTTTAAAATCTTCTTCATCCGAACCAGTATAGCTTTGCTTGTTTTTTGATGATTTGAACTCGAAGTGAATAGAGCAATTGTCAATTATCTTATTTGTATTCTCTATTATTTGTGGGTATTCCTTAAAAAGATTCCGAATATCCTGGTTTAGAAACATAATTTCATCGGGATTTGCTTCTTCTGTTTTAGACAAGCGACTTAACACAATATTCTTATCAATTGCCCTCAATAAACGATGAATATTGAAGTCGCGCTTGTGACGAAATGTTACCGATTGTAAAATAACGAGTTTATCCAGGTGGTTTTTCCATTCCGAAAAAACAAGTTTACTAAGTTGGGATGGTTTTATTCCTACATACTCATTTTGGTTTAGTGACTGGTAATTAACATCTTTGAAAGGATAAATTATATAAGTATCTGTAAAATGAGGTGCTTTTTCAGGGAAATCATTTCCAGAATGCAGATGCTCAGTTAAATGCTCGTTTAACTGCTGAAATCCAGCGTTATTTTGCGCAATTCCGATATATTGTTGTTGTACTCCGTTTCTAAAATCAATACCTAAAATGGGCTTTATTTGCTCTTTTTCGCATTGACGAATAAAATCAAGACAAGCAGAGGTATTGTTAATATCGGAAAGTACAATGGAACTATAAGCTTTACTTTTAGCTTCTTGCACCAATTGTTCTATGGAAATAGTTCCAAATTTATAGCTGTAATATGTGTGGCAGTTTAAAAGCATAGCTTTTAGTTCAAGGTTTATTAGTGAAATAGTTAATTAGTAATGTTTTGTTGTTTTATGCTACACACTACATATAAATTTCTAATTAATGATACATCCTTCGACAGGCTCAGGATGACAATGTTTATATTAGATTAATATTCATAATTCATAATTATTGTCTTCTGTGAGCAGGAGTTATAGGTGGTTGTCCGTTAAATGGATTTGCCATCTGTCCTATTCCACGTGTTCCCATAGTATTTACTCGCCTAATTGCATTTTGCCCGTACCGATTTCGAATTCGGTCCATTGCCTGATAGAGGTTCACCATTTCGGCAGTATCTTCAAAAAGATTCATTTGATATGTTCCCGAAAGCAAATGACTGTAACGTACTCCAACCAAGCGAACAAGCACTCTGCGTTCGTATAATTGATCGAAAAGTTCCATGGTTGTTTTAATCAATGTATGATCTAATGATGTGTAAGGAATACGCTTTTGTCTTGTTCGAGTATCAAAATCAGAATAGCGAACCGTTACTGTAACACAGGATGTTAGCTTGTTTCCGTTTCTAAGATAATAAGTTAGTTTTTCTGCCATTGATGTTAATATATTCTTTAACTGACGTACGTCAATTGTATCTTTTTCAAGGGTTAACGATGATGAAATAGACTTTCGCTCGTGATAAGGAATTACCTCGCTGTTATCAATTCCTTGTGCTTTTTTCCAAAGAGCTATTCCGTTTTTACCCATAACGCGATCCATAAGCTCCATAGGCATTTCCTGCACTGTTTTCACATATTTAACTCCCATATTAAGCAACATCTTATAGGTTTTGTCGCCCACCATGGGAATCTTCTTTACAGCCAATGGTGCTAAAAATGGTTTTTCTGTTCCCTCGGGAATATTAATATGATTATCGGGTTTAGCTTCGTTTGTTCCTACTTTTGCAACAGTTTTGCTTGTGGAAAGCCCAAATGATATAGGTAATCCGGTTTCTTTAGTGATTCTTGTGCGAAGTTCTTGTGCCCATTTGTACGTCCCGAAAAATTTATCCATTCCGGTTACATCAATGTAAAACTCATCGATAGAAGATTTTTCGTACAGTGGCGATTGTTCTTTAATAACATCTGTAACCATGTCGGAGAATTTGCTGTAAATACCGCTATTCCCTCGAATTACTATTGCTTCTGGGCAAAGCATTTGTGCCATTCGCATAGGCATAGCCGAATGTATTCCATATTCGCGCGCTTCGTAACTACAGGCAGCAACAACTCCTCTACCGCTGGTTCCGCCAACAAGAACAGGCTTACCGTTCAGGCTGGAATCGAGCAGCCGCTCACACGACACGAAGAACGTGTCTAAATCAATATGTACTACAGACTTATGCATTTTTATTCAATTATCAAATATTCAATTATCAGCGTTTAAATTTTTTTTCTTATCAACACTTCGACATCCCTAACTATCGGGACGGTGTGACAAGTTAAATTACAGAAAGTTGTCATGCTGAGCCTGCCTGTCGGCAGACAGGTTTATCGAAGTATGAACAGCTTTCTGGTTGTCCTAAATTATTTCCAAATACCTGCCTTGAATCTTTTAATTATGTCTACAAATAGAGACTATTATTCAATTTTAGGAATAGTTGATGTGACAATCCCCTGTACAATAAAATTCCGTGAGAGTATAATTGGTGTATGCGTTTTGTTTGATGAACGTGGCAATAGCAGCACGTTATCATCATTAATTCTTAATTCTTTAATTGTTGCTTCATCATCGATTAAAGCAACAACAATATCGCCATTATCGGCTGAGTTTTGCTGTTTTACCAGAACTAAATCGCCATCGTTAATTCCTTTTTCGTTCATGGAATCGCCTTTGGCTTGTAATAGAAAGTATTTATTAGTTGGTTTAGCCAGTTTAGTAGAAACTGCTATCATTGCCTCAATGTTTTCTTCGGCCAAAATCGGTAAACCACAAGCAATTGCTCCCAGTAAAGGAATTTTTACTGTTTGTACACTTGTAGTTTCATTGTCGTTAAATTCGTATTGTACAAACTGAATGCTTCCGTCATCTTTCTTTTTCAGGATGTTTTTATCAATCAGATTTTGAAAAATAACAGCTGCAGAACGTGGCGATTTATAATCCATTTCTTTCATTAACTCACGAACACTGGGCATTTTACCATGCTTCATGAGAAAATCTCGCATGACACGTAAAGCAGCTAATTCTTTATTTGAAACAGAGTTTTGCATACACAAATATACACCAAAAATACATCAAAAGCAAGTATTTTTATCTATAAAGAATTTAAATATCTGTATATCAATAAATAAATTTTTAAAGTAAAGTGTATGTTTAAAGTTGCTTCCTATTTGTTAAATGTCATATTAATTTCTTTTTCTAATATCATTCCTAAAGGAAAATTATAGTTTAGTTGATTACCAAAAACCATAGCCTCGTTAATGGTAAAACCTTTTTCTTCAATTAAATAAGCCATAAAAAAGTTTTTTACTCTTCCGCCACTAGCACAATGAATAAATACTTTACTCTCATTTTCAGCCAAGACTTGTGTAAACTTAGCTAAAGTTTCAGTATTGTAAGAATCCGGATAACTAACCGGGATTGAAATGTAATTAATTTCATGCTCTTTCAGTAGATTTTCCTCATTAAAGGCGGTGTTTGTAAAGCTTTGATTCTCGTTTTTAGTTCTAAGGTTAATAAATAGCTTCACTCCTTCTGATTTAAGATATTTAATAGCTTCCGGGCTTGGTTGCCCTCCAAAATAATAATCACCAGCTCTATACATGCCTTTAAAATGCTCAATTTTTTGTACAGAGTCTAATGCAGGTTTATCATCAGAAACAGATTTAGATATTACAGGTCTAATACTAAATAAATTAAGGCATACAGCAATCATTGAATAAGTAAGAATTGTTTTCATAGTCTTTGATTTTAAGGTTATTACTAAAATCAATATTACTAATTAGAGTTGTTAATTGTCGTTAATGATTTGTTAAGAAGTCTTAATGAAGTTTTAATAATTGTTAATGCTACAAATAAGAAAATCCTGGCAAATAGCCAGGATTTTTTTTATTAAGAGTTATTTTAGAAAATTACTGAATTATAACTTTCTGTTTTATTTCTTTCGTATTAACTGTAAGTTTTAAAATGTACGTGCCTTTTGCTGCATCTGTAAGCTGAAGCTGATAATTTCCCAGATCAGATTTAGTAAGTTGTTTTTGTATAATAATTCTACCTGTCAGATCAATTAATTGTAGTTCAACTGGTCCATTTTCTTCTGATTGAAACTGAATATGAAGCACTTCTCTTGCCGGATTTGGAAATACCGATAAGCTCTGGTTGCCAATAATATTTTCAAAACCGGTTGTTGCAGGATCATAGTCGAGAGACATATCTATAAAGTAGGTTTCATTTGCCGGATCAACATTAAATGCGCTACTCGATACTGTAAAACTTACCGAATGAATTGGTCCTTGTGCGTGTTGATCCGTATATTCTATCCAAATTTTATAATCACCATCAGGAACAAGTTCATCACTTAAATTCTGACAGTTCCAGGTAATTGTATGTGCTTGATGTGCTGTAAGAGTTTCCCCTGTGGTTGCATCTGTATCATCTCCTCCAGATTGTGCATTCCATGTATACAGATATTGTTTTCTATCAACTGCCATTACTTTGTTTGATTTAACAAAATCTCCAGCATCAGTTTCGACCCAAACTGCTAAAACATGTTTAGGAGAAAAAGTACCTCCATCAGTGAGTGTAGTAACATTAAATGTTAACGATTGTGCTCCGACATATAACGAAAATGTCAGCATTGTTAAAATGAGTAAAAATCTTTTCATAGTTTTTATATTTATTTAATTATTAATATTTTATCCTGTATATTGTAATTCGCTTAAGTTTTTATAAATCCCCTGCTGTTTTTGTATAAGCTCTTTGTGAGTACCTTGTTCTATTAGTTCACCTTTTTCGATTACAAATATCTGATCAGCTTTACGAATAGTTGATAAGCGATGTGCAATAACAATAGAAGTACGATCTTTCATTAATTTCTCCAATGCATCCTGAACCAATCGTTCTGATTCAGAATCTAGTGAAGATGTGGCTTCATCCAAAATAAGAATTTTCGGGTTTTTTAATACTGCACGTGCAATGGCGATTCGTTGTCGTTGTCCTCCAGAAAGTTGTGTTCCTCTTTCTCCAACAACAGTTTCTAGTTTTTCAGGGAATCTTTCAATAAACTCCATTGCATTGGCTTGTTTTGCAGCTTCTATTATTTCTTCTTCGGAAGCATTCGATTTTCCGTAAGCAATATTTTCACGTATAGTTCCACCGAATAAGAAAATATCCTGTGGAACAAGCGAAATCTGATAACGTATTGAAGAAATCTCAAATGAGGAGGTTTTTCTGTTATCGAATAGTATTTGTCCATCGTTGGAAGAATACAATTGTAAAAGCAGTGATGCAATAGTTGTTTTTCCTGAACCACTGGAGCCAACTAGTGCAACCAATTGATTGGCAGAGATTTTTAAATTAATACTTTTAAGAACGTTTTCGTCCGGTCTGGACGGATATGCAAAGCTTAAATCCTTAAATTCGACATCTCCTTTTATTTCATTTTTCGGATCAATTTTACAGTCAATTTGAGCTATGTCCTCTTCTTTTTCTTCAAAAATTTCAAAGAGATCTTCTGTTGCCCCAATAAATCGTTGAATACGGGTGTAAACATTTGCTAATCCACCAATGGTACCACCTATAAAACCTGAATAAACAACAAAAGAAAATAATTCGCCTGAATTAATTGCTCCTTGTGAAAGAAGAATTGCTCCTTTCCAAATTACAGCAACCATGGCACCAAATAATCCGAAAATAATAAATGCTGAAAATGCTCCACGATAACGACCGCTTTTCATTCCAATACGGGCAATTTCTTCGGTGCGCTTTTTATATCTTCTAATTTCAAAAAATTCGTTTGTAAAAGTTTTTACACTTTGTATACCTTGTAAAGTTTCTTCTACTATCGTATTTGAATCGGCAACTTCATTTTGTACCTGTTTTGAAAATCTTCTGATAAATCGCCCAAAAAAAACCGATAATAATGAAATAGCAGGTAATATTGCCAACATAAAAAGTGTGAGCTTAACAGATGTTATAACCAGTAACGTAATTCCACCAATAATGATAATGATTTGTCGAATAAACTCAGCTAAAGTGGTTGTAAGTGTTTCTTGTAACAAGGATATATCGGATGAAATACGGCTATTAAGCTCGCCAACACGACGTTTCTCAAAAAATATCAGAGGTAATTTAATTAAATGATTATAAGTGTGTTGACGCAAAGACGCCAATGATTTTTCGGTTACATTAACAAAAAGTATAGTCCTAAAATATGAGAAAGTCGATTGTATTAATAAAGTTATGATTAACAGTAAACCAATAAAATTCATCTCTTCTGATAAGCTTCCTTCAGCTCCGGAATTTACAAGATCACCTAGTAATTTAGGGAAAGCCAAACTTGCTAAACTAGAACCTAATAAAAAGAACAACCCAATAATATATTCTGTTTGGTATGGTTTAATGTATTTGTATAACTTAAAAGCATTACTTAAGCCTTGTTTATTGATTTTTTTTCGGGGTATTCTGTACGACTGATTACTCATGAATGTGTTTTTTATAAATATACAAACAGTAAATTATTTGTAAAGTTCAGATTTAACATAATGATCATACTAAAAATGACTTATTTTAATTCTGCATGAATAATTTTAATGAATTTTATCAGTTTAATATTAAATCAAACTAAGTGTAGATATATAAATAAAAAAATCCGGGGTTTACCCGGATCTACTTTAAATTATTGATAATTAAAAGTATTACTGAATTATAATTTTCTGTCTTAATTCCTTTTCGCTGGATGTAAGCAGCAAAATATAAGTTCCTTTTAATGCTTCTGAAATCTGAATTTGATAATTATTCAGATTGGTTGTAGTTAGCTGTTCCTTTAAAATGATTTTACCTGAAAGATCAATTATTTGAAGTTGTACTAATTCATCACCTTCGGTTTCATAATGCACATTAAATTTACCATTATTGGGATTTGGATATATTTTAATGGTTTCTTCGTTTATATTTTTAATTCCTGTATAATCTAATACGCTTATATAAACTATTTTTGAGGCTTTATTGAAATTTATTTCATCCGTTGGAGTAAACTCGGCTTCTAATGTTTGATCTTCCCCTATTTCGAGAATTGTACCTATTTCCGGAGTATAAATAAAAGAACCTGTTATTTCTGTTAAGGCATTTAATTGTGTTTCGCTAAGTGCAGTTCCATATGAAATATCAGAAGGATTACTCCATGTTATAACCGGATCGCCTTTTAATCCACTTCCTGATACTGCAAAATTGTATGGATTTTCAGTATTATCATTATTAGGAATAGATACTTCGCCATTAACAAGATCAATGCTTTCAGGTGCAAATACTAATGTAAACGAAGTAGTTTCGTTTGGTGCAATAGCAGAAAGAATAGGTTGTGTTATCGTAAATCCTGTTCCGTTTACGCTTGCTGTTCCAAAAGTTAAATTTACGTTTCCAGTATTCTCAATGGTAAATGTTCTTTCAAGATCTTCAAAAATCTTAACTTCGCCAAAATCAGTATTGTCAGATGCACTCGTTGTAGTATTTTCGTCTGCGATGTTTATTGCATTACCTTGAATGTTTATTTCTGAAATATCGCCAATGCTAAATGTTTTTTCTTCAGATAGTGTTCCAAGTTTTAATCCCGCATCGCATGCCTGTACTGTCCAAAAATATTGACCTTCAGAGAGATTTTTTAGTGTGTAACCAACAGCGCAATACTGTATATTTTCAATATTTGCGGCAAGAACTCGGTTTTCGGATTTACTAATGTTCTCTTTGTAAACTACTAAGTTATATGAAAGTCCATTTTGAGGAGTTTCTGTATCTGTTGCTTTATCCCAAATAAGGGTAACATTAGAGCTACTAATATTTGATAAAAGATTCTGAGGTGCTACAGCTGCATTGTTAGGTGTGGTTGAATTGTTTTTATATACGGTAGTTGAACGATTCCAGCTATTGTCAGTTCCTGCTATTAAAATATCCAGATCATCGTCTTTATCATAATCACCAAACATAACAGAACCATCTCTTAAATCGGGTAATTCAGTAAGATTCGCATCAATAAAAGTAGTTCCGTTATTTGAATATCCTTTAGTAAATGAATCTCCTGAGGCATTTTCTCCGATTAGTATAAAATCCCGATCGCCATCATTATCATAATCACCCCAGGTTACTGATCCATTACGAACTCCTGTAAGACCACTGATAACATCTTCTGTAAAACCAGAGCCTGTATTTTCATATATTTTAGTAACTAAAGATGAACCTGTATTTCCAGAAAGAAAAATATCTAAATCACTATCATTATCATAATCAACCCAAGCAACAGTGCTTTGAAAAATTCCTATCAATTCTCCTGAATATACTTCTGAAAAACCAGTGCCTGTATTCTGATATATCTTTGAAACGGCACTACTACTGGCATCTTGTCCAGTTAATAAAATATCCAGATCACCGTCGTTATCATAATCTCCCCACACCGTAGAACCTAAATTTACTCCAACCAAAGATCCTTCATAAACTTCGGTAAATCCGGTTCCTGTATTCTGATAAATTTTTGACATTTTTGTATAATCAGGAGCTCCTGATCGAGCAGTAAACACTATATCTAAATCACCATCATTATCATAATCACCCCAGGAAACAGAATTATCATAACCTTTAGCTAAATTATCTTTGTAAACTTCGACCAATTCAATTCCAGTATTCTGAAAAATCATCGATTTATAATCGCCAGAAATCATTAAATCCAGATCACCGTCTGTATCAAAATCACCCCAGTCAATATCAATACTAAGAACATATGTAATTTTCTTAGTATAAACATCTTCAAAGTTGTTATCTGTATTCTTATATATTTTTACCATGATACTATCTTCTGCATGCCATCCTTTTAACAATATGTCCAGATCATTGTCATTATCATAGTCGCCCCAGGTTGCTTTACTTGCATCAATTGAAGTTATAACAATTTCAGAATTAAAAAGCTGAGCTTTTAACACTTTCAGTGGTGTAAAAATAAATAAAGAAGTAATAATTATTAAGTTAACAATTTTCTTACTCATAATAAACAAGGTTTTAATTTTTTACTGTAAAAATCTCAAAATCTCTTAAAAATAGTTATTTTAAATTAGAATCATAAATTATTATGATTTTTTATAAAATAGTCCTGAAACTTGACAAAACCTTATTTCTGCTTTAATTTTACAAATAGAATACCTACCCTCTCTTATATTAATTAAATGTATAATTGTCTGTAATTCATAAATATATTGCAAATGTCACACGAAAAATCAATTCAGGACGGTAAGAAAAAGAAATCTCCATTAAAAAAACTAAAGGAAAGAAGAGCTGAGAGAAAAGCAAATCGCTTAGAAGCTAAAAAACATCGCAAACCGAGACATAAGCAAACTACGGTTTGAAGATGGTAAATCCGGGTTAATCCCGGATTTGTATTTGAACTTCTTTATATTAATATTGTTTTACTCAAGAAGTCAATTTATTAACTAGATATATGAGAAATAAAGGATTATTAATAAAAATTCTAATATTCGGTACCGTTTTTTTTATGATTTTAGGATGTGAAAATGATTCTAAGGATGATTTTCCAACAGATCCTGATAATGCATCTGTAGCAAGTATTGATAGATTTAGTAATGAAGCCGCTACGCTGATGAAACGAAGTGAAAACCTTTCACTTCCAGCTGTTAATGAACCTATTAATTTTGATCAAGGAGATTTTATTACTCAAAGTTATGGTCCAGATGGACAGATAGTTAAATATTATAATTTTGACGTGCAAGCTCTTGCTCCTGCTCCTTTATATGTATTATTGAAAGATGGAGTGCCAGTAACAGATCAATTAAACATTATTGATGTTATTCCAGGAGATATTGGATATAACGACTTTTGGCTTATTTACGAAGTAACCGTTCCTTCTGATTATGTAGTGAATACAGCTTCCAGTTTTCAGGATATTATTGATAGAGGATATTCCATTAAAAATACAAGCACATTAGTTAATTGTCCTGTTGTACCCAAAGGAAGTACAGCAAGCAAAAGGATAGGTTCTGAAAGCACTTCTGTACATAGAGGATGGTATAAAGATCAGCTTGTATATTATTTTACTTTTATGGAAAAAGAGTTGGAAACAACTTCTGCGGGTTTAATTCCGATTTCTCCAATATATGTTACTTTTAATGTTAATCCTGATGAATCAGATCCTGAAAGTGGTCCGCCTTCAGGAGTTGTTACTGAAACTGGATCAGTTCAAACGCATAATGTAATTGCTACAATTCCTGCAGATAATGATTATTCACCTTTATGGTCGGTTTCAGTATACGATAATTTAGATTTTGATAATGTAAGTGATCTTTCAACTGTTTTAGAATCAAATATTTTAGCCGAAGGTGTTATGTATGTAAATTGTCCTGTAGTTTATATTGAGTAATTAGATTTTAAATCCTAAAATTATAATATCGTCAACTTGTGGTTCATCTCCTTTCCACTCTTGCAGTTTCTCTTCCAAAATAACTTTCTGATTTTGTGCTGATTGATTCGAAATCTCAAGCAATAAGTTATTTAGATTCTTAGGTAAGAATTTCTTTTTTAGATCACCACCAAATTGATCCTGAAAACCATCGGAATATAAATATAACGAATCATTTTTCTTAATCTCAATTATATGATTGGTGAAGAATTCTTGTTCTTTAATAAATATGCCAATTGGCATTTTATCGCCTTTGTATTTAATAATTTCGTTATTTCTAATAAGAATTAATGGATTGTATGCGCCAGCAAAATTAATGGTTTGCACTTTTCTGTTTAATACGCATAAAGAAATATCCATTCCATCTTTAGCCTCATTATCTTTTCCTGTCTGACGTAAAGCTGTTTTTATTTCATCTCTTAAAAGTGTTAAAATATCTCCAGCATTGAATTGTTCAGGTAGCTGACTAACAATCTGATTTAAAATGGATATTCCAAGGATGCTCATAAATGCACCAGGGACTCCATGCCCTGTGCAATCGGCTGCAGCAATAATAATATTATCATTTCTAATATTTAGGTAATAAAAGTCACCACTAACAATATCTCTTGGTTTAAAAAAGATAAAGTGCTCACCCATGTATTGTTCAAAGTTTTCTTTTGGAGGTAACACTGCTTGCTGTATACGACTTGCATATTCTATACTAGATGTAATATTTTTATTTTGCAATTCGATTTTATCTTTTTGTTCGGTTACATAAATACGTTGTGCTTCAATTTCATCACGCTGAGCTTCAATTTCATCTTTTTGTTGTCGAATTTCTGTCGTACGTTTTTTTACCTCTTCTTCCAGTACATCCTTTGCATGTTCCAAATTTCTGATACGAGTTTTTATATATACATAAATACCAATGATAATTATAATTACAAATGCAGAAATAAACCAAATTGTTTTCCAGAAAGGCTTTTTTATTTTGAACGAATACTCAGATTCAGGGCTACTAATCCATTTTCCACCTGAATAGTTAACTTGAACAGTGAAATTATACTCTCCGGGTTGTAAATTTGAATAGGTAACCATTCGAAGACTTGTTGCAGCATTCCATCCTATATCATATCCTTCAAGCTTATATCGGTATGTCAGATTCTCTGAAGATTTATACCATAATGCTGTATAGTTGAATGTGAAGTGTTTTTCTTTGTGTCTAAACCTTGTTCTATTATTATCAATTGGGTTAGAAAAAATACTTATTTCTGTAATAAATAATTCAGGTAAAATTTCAGTAGTGTCAGTCAGATCAAAGTTCAATTTTATCATTCCCGAAGCAGTTCCTATCCATATGTTACTATGATTATCTGTATAAACAGAATTTAAATTTGGCTCCAAATAAGCAACACCGTCGGCTTCACCATGATATTCAAACGTACTGTCTTTAGAATTAAATATATCAATTCCTTCATTGCTTATTATTACTGGATTTCCCATTAAATCAGTTGTTAAACCCTGAATAAAATTGCTTTTGAGTCCGTTTTCTTCATTGTAATTAAAAAAGGTACTCCCATTATATCTGTATAGTCCATGGTTCGAACAATTAAACCATATATCGCCGTTACAATCTTCTATAACAGCATAAACAGTTTTTTGAATGGAATCAAGCTTAGGATTCGAAAAAGAATAAATACTATCGTTTTTGAAATAAACTACGCCTCCTCCATCGGTAGCAATCCATGTTCTTTCTTTGGAATCTGTAAATGTAGAATATACATAATCAGAAGTTAAGCCGTCGCTGGTAGTATATGTCCTAAATTCATCGGTATTATGTGTGCAATATTTTGTTACTCCTCCACCTAATGTAGAAAGCCATATATTATCTTGATTCCCAGAAATATGAATAATATTATCATTGGACAATCCATTTTGAGAGTTGTAATTTATTATTTCGAGAGTTATAGGATTAATTTTAAATACGCCGTATCCATATGTGCCAGCCCAAATGTTTCCATTTTGGTCTTTATAAAGCGATATAAAGGAATATGGATTCTCAGGATCATAAAAGAGAAGTTTCTGACTAATTTCACCCATTTTACCTTTACTAACGATATATAGTCCCTGTTGAGATGCAATCCAATAGTTACCTAGATCATCAATTACAAAACTAAATATGTCTTTAATTGTAAAATCATCTTTTTCGTTTAGAAACTCTATATTGTTATTTTTTCTAAGCGATAATCCATTACGTGAACCTATCCATATATTATTTTCCCGGTCTTTGAAAATTGTATTTGTTCTTGTATCAGGTAATCCGTTTTTCTTATTGTAAACTGTATACCAAACAGCATTGTTTTTATCGTAAATTATTTTAACAATACCTTTTCGTTTGGTGCTTACCCAGAGCTCTTCATCTGTTACACAAATAAAAGAATTTACTGAACCAAATTTCCAATCAGAGACCAGAGAAAATATTTTTTCAGAGATATTATATTTACAAATTCCGCCATCTTCCATAGCTATCCATAAATCATTATTATTGATGATTAAATGCTTCACTATATTATCAGGCAAGCCATCTGCGGTAGTTATTTGATCAATAAATTCCTTTTTAACCATATTATAAACGGATATTCCTTTGTCTGTTGCAAAATAAAGATTGGAATCATTATCCTTTACAATATCATAAACGTAATTGTCTAGAAGACCGTCATCAGTACTTAAATTATATAATCTTTTTCGGTTCTCTCCTGCATAATAATAAACACCTTCGCCAAATGTAGAGAAACAAACTATGTTGTCTTCATTTACGAAAAACGATGATATTTCTTGCACGCTTGAGCCTTCTTCTGGATTAAACTTGGAAAATGTGGATCCATTGAAAATAGTAATATCTCCAGACTTATGTCCAATCCATATTTTGTCCTGATTATCTTCATTTATAGATGATACAATATTATCAGACAAGCTGTCTTTTGTAGTAAAAAGCTGAAAATCAACACCATTATATTTGACTAATCCGTAATTTGTTCCAAGCCATATAAATCCCTTTTTATCTTGAAAGATCGTGTTTACTTCCACGTTCTTTTTATTTTTCAATATCTTGTAAGACTCGAATTTTGGACTTTGAGCTTGAGTCCCATTGTATAAACAGATAAAAATAATGGCAAGTACTAAGTGATAAATTTGTTTCATTATTTCTTAGGAACTAATACAAGATCAATTTTAATTATGATTTCTTCAGCAATCTTTTGACTAACAACTGATGGTATTTTTATGTTATGATCATCGAGTAATACAGTAAATTCTGAACTAACTTTTATTTTACCAGGAGAAATGGTTATTTTACATTTTATTATTCTTTCTTGTTTTATTCCATGAGAAGTAAAACTTCCTTTTCCTCGCACATTATAAGTTCCAGAGGTACTGAAATCAATTTCTTCAATAATTTTACCTTCAAATATTGTATTAGGATATTTGGACGACTCCATATAATTCTCATTAAAATGTGTTTTTTGCAAATTACTGTTAAAACCTTCAAAGCTTTTAACTGGAACACGAAAAGCAAATGATCGATCAGATATTTTTATTAATCCTGTAAGTAAATCAGTTGATGCTTCGATTAGTTCCAGGGGAGCATCTGAAGTAAATTCAACGCTTCCTTTAGAAACCTGATACAGATCTTGCCCATATACAGATGATAATAACAATGAAAGCAAAATTCCTATTATAATTTTCATAAAAACTCTATTTAAAACTAAATAATCTAATTATATTAAATCCAAAACTTATATCTCCTTCTGTCCATTTACCAGTAGTTTCAGGAATGAATGCTTTTTCTGTC
>Ga0209692_10002207_pt1 | contig 22437 bp, 17 predicted proteins | sample tdDd472_FD_187129 | JGI IMG/M metagenome (GOLD analysis project Ga0209692, IMG submission 187129) | Marine sediment microbial communities from the Atlantic coast under amendment with organic carbon and nitrate - tdDd47.2 (SPAdes)... | ecosystem: Environmental > Aquatic > Marine > Coastal >... | reverse complement strand
TCAGCATTAACATTCACAGATTTCAGGAATTCCAATCCTGTAATTTCAGGCATTTGGATATCGAGGAAAATCAAGTCAACACATTGTTTCCGCAATACTTCTATTGCTTGGAGTGCATTATTACATTTTCCAACAATTTCAAATTCCGTAAACTTAGACAAATGAGTCTCAATAACTTCAATAGCCAAATTTTCATCATCGATTATTAATGTTTTATATTTCATATGATTCTTCTCAACTTGGAAGTCTACTGAAGTAGACTACAATTATTTATTATCGATTGTTACACCACAATAAATTGTGGTGTTATTCTTAAATATCAGATTAGCCCCATGCTTCAGCATGGTGTTATAAACATGCGAAAAACAATCAGTAGGTTTCAGCCTACTTCCAAAACTAAGTCCACACAAAAAGTCCCATTTTGTTCATCAATATTCATTGAATACTTTTTGTCATATCCTGCATCTAATCGTGCTTTTACATTCTGAATACCGATTCCAGGTTTCTTCTTTTCACCAATTTCTTTGTATGAATTTTCTATTGTAAAACGGACATCAGATTTTTCTATTCCTAAAAAAATTTTCACAAAGGATTGCTCACTATTTTTTGAAACACCATGTTTGAAAGCATTTTCCACAAAGGGTAAAAACACCAGTGGCATTATTTGCACATCTCTCAAATCACCTGATACTTCAAAACTCACATCACATCGATCAGCACACCGCAATTTCTCCAATTCAATATAATCCTCAATCAACTTTATTTCCTTTTCCAGGTCAACACGATTATCATTACACTGATAAAGTATGTAATCAAGGATTGATGAAATTTTCAGCACAACATCCGGTGCCTGATCAGATTTTTTTAAGGTCAATGCATAAAGATTATTCAATGTGTTGAACAAAAAATGCGGATGCATTTGGGATTTTAGGAATTGCAGTTCTGCTTCAACTTTTTTCTGTTCTAATAGTTGATATCGGTTCTGGCTTCCATACCATAATTTCAGAACTTTTATTGCAACTGCCAGAATAATAACAAAATGGATTCCTGCAATCAAAGAATATGCATCCAAATATGTTGGTTGCATATTAGCAAAAATTGATTCTTCAGGCCAAATGATTATAAACATACCATAGATTATTATTACTACTTCAAAAAATATTGCTGCCAATGATGTATAAATGAAGTATATGATACTTTTTAGATATTGCTTCTTCAATAGAAATCTTGGAATTATGAAATAAATCGTAAAGTAAGTTGCTGAAATATATACCGGCATAGTGATGATTAACTGATATAAAATCGTGAAATAGGAATCATTTTTTTGACCATAAAAAATGATAAAACCAATGAAAACCATTAACCAGAAGAAAAGGTGGATTGAAATTCTCAGCAATTTATTTTTTTTACTTTCCATAACAGGTAGAAGTTAATAATCAAAACTTGAAGTTTCATGATTTTTTGCCGAATGAATCTTTTTCATCTATGAATATTATATTTTCATATACGAAATCATCTCATTGGTATATTTCTAATTGTAATACATTAAATCAAAAATTAATATCTGGAAAGCAATGCAGAAAAATTCCAAAAGAAACAAGGAGTCAGGAAAATGAATATTAATCTGAAGAAAATTTTGATTATGGTATTACTTGTACAATTTTTATTTGCTGATAATGCTTCAAAAGTAACAAAACTCACCAATAACATTAACAACCAGGGAACCATTAGTTTTATTTTGGAAACAGATAAAACTTATAAAAACGGTTTACCTGAAGAAAATTATGCTCAGACATTGATAGACCTTCCAGGGCTGGCAACTTGTGTATTAGATCGATCACAGTCTGGTGTTTTTGTTGTGATGCAATGGCAAGAAGAAAGTGAACATATTGGGTTTTATCTATTATTTACCGAATTGCCTAAATCTGACAAATATCATTTTTTATTTACCTGGGACAGTAAAAAAGGATTAGCAGATGGGTATTTTAATGGAATTCCTTTTCGAACGGAATGGCAAGGTTTTTACAAACCATGGATGGTAAAAGGTTCAGCAAGTGAAGTGGTAATTTCAGAAGGTCAGAATAAAATATCTGATGTTGTAGTATTGAACCAATATTCAAAAAAGAGATTAGCACTAAAGTACACACCCAAAAATTTAAAAGGACAAAATGAGTTTTTAATTGTACAAACTGAACTACCAAAACCTATTGATTTAAAAAGCAGAAAAGGTAAACTGCTATATTCAATAGATATGGATAAAGAAGAAGATGTCAAGGACTGGATTTTTGAAGGACCAGGACAATATGAATTCCAGGATAATAGCATGATTTTGTCCTCAAAAATTCCAAATCCACCAGACTTCTCTACAGGCCATTACAACTTTTGGTGTCCTCATGTTTTTCCAGACAAAATTATTATTGAATGGGAAATCAAACCCATGGTGGATGTTGGTGCTTGCCATATTTATTTTGCCTCAAAAGGTAAATTGGATGAAGATATTTTTAGCCCGGGTCTTCCTGAAAGAGACGGCCATTTCGCCCAATATATTAATGGTGAAATAAATAACTATTACATTATCTATTTCTCAAATATTCAAAGTATGCGAACCACAAATATGGCGACAACGTGGTTAACAAAATCAAGCAAACAATCTTTACTGGCATTAGGCAAAATCGGACTTGAATCTGGAAAACATAAATTCCACAAAGCGAGATTGATCAAAGATGGTTCCTATATTCAATTTCAAATTAATGGGAAAGTTATTTTAGATTATAGAGACTCTGATGAAAATCGATATGCACCTGCTCTGAAAGATGGACATATTAGTTTCCGGCAAATGGCAGCGACTATCGCAGCATATAAAAATTTCAATGTCTGGGAATTGAAATAAACTTAACAGAAATCCTTTAAAACTTTCGGATAACAGGGATAAATTATCGTCATTATAATTAAGAATAATGATAGTAAGAGTGAGCAATGATTATTAAAAATATTAGTATCAAACCTTTCGAAAAAACAGAAACCCTGATAATCCATAATTTATATCCCACTAACTGGAATTTTGATTTTTTAGAATTCATCGATCGATATTTCAATTCAAAATTTTTCTTCGGTTTTACTGTTTTAGAAAATGGAAGGCCTATTGGATTTGGAAATCTTTTTATATTTGATAATGTAGCCTGGATCGGAAATATTGTAATTTCCGAAGTATCTCGTGGAAAAGGAATCGGGAAATTCTTGATGAATCATTTGTTTGAGTTTGGTGAAAGTCGAAAGGTACAAACTTTTATATTGATTGCTTCTGAAATGGGAATCCCTCTCTATGAAAAACTTGGCTTCAAAACTCAAGAATTTTATGGATTCTTCCAACCACCTGAAAAAATTATAAATCTGAATTCGGCAATTGTTCTTCAGCATGCTCAAAAAGATGATCTATTGAAAATTCTGGATTTTGATTACAAAATTAACAATGAGAATCGGATAGAATTATTAAAGCAGCATTTAAGTGATACATTCATTTCTTTTGATGATTTTAAGAACATAAATGGACTATATATCAAATCTCTGGATAATGGTTTAGTAATAGCAACAATCCCTGAAATTGGAATAGAAATTTTGAAACAGAAAATCAATGATGCTGGTAATCAAATTGTTGTTCCTCTAAAAAATGTTCCAGCCATTAAATTTCTAAAATCCATTGGCTATAAAATGTATACAGATGCTCCAAGGATGATTCTGGGAGAAAATTTATCCTGGAAAAGTGAATTTATTTATTCACGTGGTGCTGGGTATTGTGGTTAATCTTGAGGATTTTTTGTCCGTTTGACCTTATTTCCCTTGTACATGTATTTCATGAATATAAAAGGTAAGTTTGATATTTCCACAAAACGGATCAGGCTTTCTACAATCCAAGGAGTAGCACCAACAATATTCACAGCATAGAGGAATAAAGTTTGTTCCAGATTGAGTTTTTTCTTCAATCTTCTGGCATAGATTTTTAAAGATTTTTTGGAGAAATCGTTGAACACTATCTTTTCAGAAATAACTTCTGCCGCCAATTTTCCCGAGATGAGTCCCGTTTCAATTCCACCACCTGTGAACGGATTGATAAGTGAAGCGGCATCACCAATTAAAAGCAATCTATCTTTGTATAATTGGTCCCATCTTGGTGGACCCAAATTCAATGGCCAGGTGCCAAAATTTTCGATTGTATAATGTTCTTCTAACCTTGATTTGATATAGGGTTGTTGGACAAAAATTTCCAGTAATTGTTTGAGATTAGGTTTGGTTTTCTTGAAATGCTTTACATTCATACCAAGGCCGATATTTGCAGAATTATCCGATGTGGGAAAAAGCCAGGCATATCCCGGAAGCCATTTCTTATCAAAGTAGCCTTCCAACCGGTTTGCCTGAAGATCAATACCTTTGAGATAAGCACGAATTGCAATACCTTTTCGCTTTACTGGCTTTAGATTAGCTAATCTGGAAATTGTTGATGAGGAACCATCAGCACCGATCAGTATCTTTCCTTTGAATTCAAATTCATCTTCTTTAGTTTTACTTTTCACCAGGATGAAATCAGCATGATTTTGAATCTCGAAAACCCGGCTAATATCTGTTTCCGTCCCTAGATTTACAGCATTTTTATAAAGATGATTATCCAGTTCAATTCGTGGTGAAATGATGATTTTAGATTGGTCATCTTCCAAGTCAAATTCGATATTAGCACAGGCGGTTTTGGGACCTTGAATTATCATTTTATCAATTTCATTTGAAAATTGTAAAAAGTCTTCATCCACAAGATTAAGTTCTTTTAATAAATCAACACCAAGAGGAGTGATCTGATCACCACAGACTTTGTCCCGTGGGAATTCCTTTTCATCAATCAACAAAACCGACAAGCCTTTACGTCTCAAACAAATAGCTGCAATGCTTCCGGCTGGCCCGGCACCACAAATGATGACATCATATATTTTACTCAAATTATCCTCATTATTCTGGCAGTAAATTTAGATAAAATCTACAAGTATCAAATATTTTTCCTAAAGGAATTTTATAGACTGAAACTATCCATTCTTTTTCAAAATCAATCCATTGATCTATTAAATAATTTTCATTCCAATTCACTGTTTACTTTCCAATTGTGATTTAAAAAAAAACAAAAAGGAGAAAATCATGGTAAAATTTATCTTAACCGGTGGCCCATTTGCAATTGTACAAGTAATCTTCACAATCTTTTTATTGGTGAACATAACCAATGTAGTTATTCAAATTTTCAATAAGAAAAAAGAATCTATAGAAAAGCAATTTAAAAACATCAAGCGTACAGCAATATTGATTTTGGGTCTCGGTTTTCTTGGACAAGTTCAGGGACTCTATGGGGCATTGGGAGCAATTGCTGGAGCAGTAGAGATTTCACCGAAGATTATTTTTGAAGGATTGATGATATCTTTTAATACAAGTTTGTATGGATTGTGGGTATTTTGTGTGACTTATTTATTGATTATTATTTTACAAATACCATCCAAATCCATTAAATAATCAGAACTGTTTTTAACTAAATATTTGCTTCTTTTTGCATCAAACCTCATGTTCCCAACAAAAAAAATAGAAGCAAATATTTATTCAGGAAGGATTTTATATGAAGAAAATATTTTGCCTATTTTGCATTATACAAACTTTATGTTTTGCAGTAGAGAGTAAAAGTTATTGGTATTCCAAACTTCCTGATAATTGGGAAGTCTATTATGAAATAATCTCAAAAGATGGTGAATACTCGGGAAAATTTGTATCCTATCTGAGCGGAATGCAATTCGCTGGTGATGACATGGGAGATATTACAATCACAGAAGATTCCCTTTCCATGATAACAAATGTCCATGCATATATTTTTTACAAAGGAGGTTTCAACAATGAAAGAAACACTATTCAAGGTGCCAATTATTATCCTGATGGATCAACTCTTGAAATTATACTAAATAAAGTGGACGACTCCATCGCAAAAGCATTTTCGCCACGTAAAAGCAAAACCTTATCAACCATTTTACAATCCAACGATGGAATACCAATATCATCATTGAAGAATGCGGGTTTCTCCCGAAATCATGCAGAAACATTGATCAATGATATTATAGATAACAAAGTTGGAGAAATACATGCTATTTTGATAGCAAAAGATTCAAAGTTGGTATTGGAAGAGTATTTCTATGACTATGATATCAACAAAACTCACAGGCTCCATTCCTGCACAAAAAGTGTGATTTCTTTATTAGTGGGTAAAGCAATTGAAACAGGTAAAATTTCTGGATTGGAAACCACATTGGATCAACTGTTTCCAGATCAGAGAATGAATAATAAATATTCCAAAGTAACACTAGAAGATTTACTTGGAATGACTTCCGGTTTTGGGAAATTATTTGTCTCACCTGATTCATCTGGAAAATGGATACAGGAAATTCTTACTTCCAAACCAATATCAAAACCAGGCAAGAAATTTCGATATGATGATAACAACTCTCACTTAATTGGTGACTTATTATGCAAGAGTACAAGTCGACAAATAGATGAATATGCAAACCAAATTCTATTCAAACCCCTTGGAATTAATAATTTTCACTGGGAATATGAAGATGGCTACCCAAAAGCCCATACTGGATTAGCACTTACAGCCAGAGATTTCTTGAAAATCGGGATATTGGTTTCACAAAATGGTAATTTGCAAGGAGAACAGATTATCAATGAAGAGTGGATTATTAAATCTACAACTTCACGAAAAAAGGCACACAAAACATTAGATTATGGTTTACATTGGTGGCGTTTGAAAAAGGGTACTGGAAATTTTCCACTGGCCCAAGGAGCCGGAGGACAAAGATTGTATATCATTCCAGATAAAAATATTGTATGTGTCGTGTTTGGGGGTAATTTTGATTCATGGTATCCTTTAGATGACTATATATGGAACATAATTGAGAACTAGTTTAACCTTGGCTCAAATTTATACATAATTTTAGATTACTGGGGATTTTCCTATTGGATTTCAATTTCATATGTACTGGGATTGTTGTATAATTCAAAATTCGTCGGAAAAAGAAATACTAGTAATATTTGCAATTAGTTATATTTTTCAATAAAGTATTTTCAATATAATACGATCAGAAAGATATAATGAGAATTTTACAAAACAATATCCATATAAGACAAACCAAGAAAAATCTGATTAGACTTAGTATCCGAATTTTCCAAGCTATTACTGCTGCAATTACGGCTGTTATTATCGTTCATTCCTTCAGTATCCTGATTAATAATTTACAAAGAATTACTCAATCTCATTTTAAGATTCTTCCAATATGGACAATACTGGGAGCTGGATTTGTAGCTTTAGTTATTTACAAAATCAGTCCGAATTCAAAGGGAGAAGGAGTTCCCAGTTACATACGATCTGTAAATCATCTGAATAGTACATTTTCTATCAAAGAAACAATTTTCAAGTATTGGGCCGCTTTATTTACTCTTGGAACTTTTGGAAATGGTGGCATTGTTGGTCCTGTGGGTAGAGTATCTGCTGGTGTTAATGCATATTTCGAAGAAAAACTCAATATTAAAGAAACAATGGATTTAAAAGTTGGAGCAATATGTGGTTTTGCTGCTGCTATTAGTCTGATTTTTCACGCACCGATTGCTGGAGGTATTTTTGCTGTAGAAATTCTGGAACGTAGCAACATGAGATATAGATATTTGTTCCCAACAATGCTCTCTTCTGCTTTTGCTGTATTTTTCGCAAAAAATCTTGGTTTCACATCCTTTTATAACTTTTCAATTCCCGATGTTGAATTACCAAACACACTTTACATGCATGTCATTATTGTTGGAATTATTACTGGTTTTGCAGGACGGTATTATAATATATTGTATAAAAAGATTGCCACTTTCATCAACAGAAACCATAAACAAAACTTGTTCAAAGAGATTATTATTGGTTCAGCCTTGGTTTCAATTATTACTTTTTTAATAAATCCTGAATTGATGGGGACAAGTAAAAATATCATCAATTATATTGTAAGTGACATTGATAAGATCTATGGAAATTTACCCGGAACAATGAATATTGTTTTTGTTTTATTTATTTTAATAGTCACAAAGACTCTGGCAAATTGTATTACTGTTGGAACTGGATTAAATGCTGGTTTTGCAGGACCAATAATCATTGTTGGCATGCTAATCGGAGTCATAATATCCACAGTTTTTGGGATTGAATATTACTCAAGTGAATATTATGCAATGATATGTGCTGGCTTTACAGGAATGTTGGCCAGTAGTATGAACATTCCAATTGCAGCCATGATTTTGTCGCTGGAAGTATTTGGGTACAATTACGCTATTACCGGGATCGTTTCTACTATCATAGCTTTTAAAATTAATGATTACAGCACCATTTATGATTATGGTACAAAATCAGTATAGTGCTGTAACCAATTTTCAATCGCTTCTTAAAATCCCAGACTCAAATAATCAAGGTAATACAGAATTTTCAATGAAATACTATTTGATTGCGGAGCATCAATAACTTCAGACAGGTTTTTAAAATAACTTTCATCAATTTTTTCATCACTTGTATAGATGTTATTTTTCCAGACTAAGGACATTTCACTTCCCGGGAGAAAATTCCAGGTAAGAGAAGCATCAATCGTAAGAGCATTGTAATTAATATCATGATCTTCTGAATAATCACTATTGATTTCCAAATCACCATTATCTTTTAGAGAATAATAATTATCATAGTTTGCTTCTGACCAGTAGTGTCTTGTCCTCAATGCCAAAGCAACATTTTTCCTGACCATGTAATTGAACGAAAAAGTATTCTCGATTGTTTTGACATCACGTTCACCCATAAAAATACCATCATCATCACTGGAAACATATCCAACTGTATTTCTTCGAATCCCTGCATAAGGAAACCATATAATAGAAGTACGATCATTGATTCGCCATCTTGGTTCCATCATAATATCCCAACTATCGTAATTGGTGATATAGTCATAAGCAATATAAAATCCACCATGTACCCAAACAGAAAAATCTTTCCTGGTATCACTCATATAGGTAAAACAATTGTGAAAACCCTTTCCAGTATTCAACTTGCGTCCCTGTGAACGGGCTTCATAATAATCTATTTCATCCATTGGTCGCCACAAAGCATGCATCTCGAAATAATTCTGGTTTTTCAGCATTGTAGATATTTGATAGGAAATATAGAATTCCGCGAATTTATTTGGATCATATAAACGAGTGCTATTAAATGAAATATATTGTCTCAAATTGAGAAAATTGTCAAAGGGTTTATTGATATTGTAATCAAATCTCAATTGGTTAATTATTTCATTGTTCCGTCGTAAATATCCCATATCATTGGGATTGTACTTATCACTTTTGATACTGAGGTCATAATTATATACAAAATTGCCATTCACTCTACCAGCATCCAATCCAACTGCATAACCAGTTTCTTCTTCATCTCCTGGCTTGCGATAACTCACAACACCTTTACCATTAAGCCAATTGTTGTTATTTTTATCAGAAAATTTGAATTCTGTCGCAGTAACATTGGCAACAAAATCATTACGACTCACATTTGTATTGATCATGCTGATATAAGAATTTGTTGCAATTAGTTTATCAAACACTACAAGATTATAATTGGTAAAACCTTGAGTTTCAATATTACGTTTTTTTCCAGTAACCATATTTTTGACAATTGCTTCTGATTTTGAAGTCATCGCATTGAATACGCCAACACCCAGCCCGTTTTTTGTTCTACCAGAGACTTTTACAGCATTTATTAGTTTGGTTTCTACTGGATTTTCTGAAATTTCCTCATCATCATTCAATTGATCCTCTACACTATAATATCCAGCCGGACGTTTACCAATTCGACGAGAATAAAAAATATTCCCCTTGCTGAAAAGTTCAGTCCCTTCGGTAAAGAATTGACGTTTTTCATTGTAGCGGATTTCGTAGGGTGAAAGGTTCAATTCCTGGTCATCTGACTGGACTTGTCCGAAATCCGGGATCAAGATCGCATCCAGAGTAAAACTTTCATTGATACCATATTTCAGATCCATTCCGGCATTGTAGCGGGTTTCAGTTTTACCATCCACCGTATTTTCCAAGTAACTGGAAACATAAGGCATTACTGAAAGTCTGGCAGGCGGTTTTATCTCTTCGAAACCATTGAGCATTCCATAATAATTGAAAAAATCACCTTTTTCGTTGGAAGCATAACTCCAGGTTGACCATTCACTGGATTTAGATGTATTTCGCCAGACATTGAAGCCCCAATTTTGGACATTTGCAGTGGAAAATCTCAAAGCTGAATAAGGAATTCTCAATTCAGCAATCCAACCATCTTCGACAATCTTTGTGGAACTCTGCCATACCGCATCCCAACTTTTGTCAATACCTTCTGGTGTTAATTTGCGATCTTTTTGCACTCCCGAAGCTGTCACAACAAAGGAAACCGCATTATTCTGATCGTCATAGGGACTGATTATCAAGGATATACAATCAGTAATATCATTCTCAAAATTGTCCCGTCTTGAAATTCGTCGTGTGATTTTTTCTGGTTCGTTATCGTAAAATCTTGCACCAATATATAGAGCGTTGTCATCATAACCAACTTTCACTTCAGACTTTTCAGTTGATGGCTCACCATTGTATGGAGCATATTGTACGAAATTATCCAGAGTGGGTAGCCCATTCCATTCGGTTTCGTCCAATACTCCATCAATTTTTGGTTCTTTGATAACTCTTTGGATATTTGTCTGCTTCTGTTCAAACTGCCCAAAACTTAGTTGTAACATTACAACCAATAACATAACTACCTTAAAACTTCTCATTCCCATGTCTCCAACTATTTAAATATTATAAATACATAACATTGTGCACTTCTATCTGACTGAAGAAATGTAAAAAGGTTGTAGCTGATTTAAAATATTTTTGAAACTGTTGGAATGATTAAGGAATGAATTGAAAATATAGTTCAAAAAGAAGGTTATTGAGTATCAAGAAGAAGTTTGTTAAAGCAGACTAGATTTTTAGTTAGTTTGTCAATTGGCACCATGTTAAAGAGCCTGTGTAAAAATAACAAATCTGTCTGTCAGAGGCTCTCGAAGACTGACTTTGGAGAGATACTTTTTTCCTCGTAAACTGTCTCCTTCGAGAGCCTCAGGATGACAGTAGCGTTTCATTCTCGCACATCCTATAAACATGGTGTTATTCTATATATTTATTTCTGGAATTTGACACAGCCTGCTTAATAATTATATATTTTCAAAATTAATATAAACCATTAACTCCTTATTAGAAATATCCCAAGAACAATAGATCTCACAATAAATTTTCCAGGATATAAAAGTATTACAAAAAATAATATAAACCGATTGATATCGTCTGAATATCTAAAAGGATGGTCTAAAATCCCACCAAGTAAACCTAAGTTGGAATAATCTGGTCGCGGTGTTATTAGAAGTGCTATTGCCAGATAAATACAAACAAGCAGATTGGTTTTGAAGAAGTTTGCCATTGAAAAAGACCATAATTTTGTAAAAATGAGATAATATCCAACACCAACCACAACCAAAGATAAAATGAATTTAAAAAGTACCATTCCATTTGAGGATTTGTTTTCCACTTCGTAATTTTCACTAAAACTCACACCACCAATTGAGCCAGGATTAAAGGACTCACCGAACCATTCAAATATACCCATATCTTTCTTTCTATTTTTTTGTTAGCATATCAATATAAAACAAACCTGCCGACAATTCCGGATACAATCGAAATAATGGTCGCAATGCTAGTTTCCTTGCATTACCTTTGAGGTAATTATCAATCAGTAAATAATAGTAATAAGGCGATTCCACAAGTTCCTTTTCCTCACGAAGATTTTTGAGGAATGCATCAATGTTGATGAGTTTTCCTTTTTTCACTTTCTCCACCATTACGTGAATGGATTTGATTTGCTTATGAATTTCGTCCAAAAGTTCCATGTATGTCCATCTTCTAATTCTTTGGATTGAAAGGATTGAAGCAGCACAGTCTGTAAATACACTTAACCAATTTGATTCGAACTGTGAGTATTTTGGAAAAATTGATTTCAATGCCAAGGTAAAACTAGATTTTTCTTTGCCGGAAATACTTTTTTCATAATCAATAATCATTTGTTTTTTGAGAAAAATCATTTCGTTGAAATCTTCCACAAGTTTTTCATCAGGAGTTATAAAATATTGATAACCAGACAAAGCTTCATAAGTCCTCAAAGTATCAAGATAACCAAGCATTGTATATTCATCGAGGAATTTCCTATCAAAATCCAGAACTCCGCCCATATTGATAGAATTTTTAATGTATACAGTTTGTGAACCACTGATATCCATTTTGCGTCGAACACCCATTCCGGAGATATCAGAAACAATAATTTTCCGATAACCACGTTGACGAGCCATTTTATAAGGAATATTATCCCAAACACCGCCGTCAATATACTTTTTACCGGAAATTTCAGGTTGCTCAAATCCTGGAAAAGCAGAACTAGCCAGCAAATAATTGATCAACTCACCCTTTTCCATATCTTCAATAAAAACTTCTCGAGCCTTCATATCCGATGTTCTATAAGTCACAATACCTAAATCATTGCCAATTTTTCTGATTTCCATTTCATCCAGGTCATCATTTAATAATTTCTGTAATGGAGATGTATCAAGACCTTTTTTACTAATAATATTTTGATAGAATACCTTGAAACTTGATAATTTCGGGGTGGTCAATTTTACTTCACCATTTACGATAAATTCATTAGGTATATTAAGGATGAAATCTATGCCAATGTTGCTACCAATCTCTTCCATACGATGGATTTTTTTATTGGCAAGATAACCCGCGATAACGGCACCAATAGAATTACCAATAAAAGCATCGACTTCCACACCAAGTTCCTGCAATGCTCGCCAGACACCAATATGATAGACACCTTTGGCACCACCACCACTCAAAACCAGACAGTATTTTTCTTTTGGCATCTGTTACTCCTTTTCTTCCATGAATATTAGTGCAATATATTAATGAGGATGTTCTTTGTCAATCAGGTTTTTTACAATTATTTAAATTGTATGTTTATATGAAATGGAGTTTTCACTATTTTGGCGTTTCCAACTGGAAATTTTGTAGCTAGTGGGTAAGAAAAACTGGAGTATGGCTTTATAATCCTTTTTAAGAAAAAATAGGTCAAGAATGTAGCATTAAAAGTGATAAGTGAAATAATGTTGTAAGTTTAGAATTGCAATGTGGATCGTGGATTTATATTCCACAAATTATTAAATGAAAAAGCCCCGGTTAATAACGAGGCTTTTGATATCTTAATTTTTATTATTTTAATAACTATCTTTATGTACGGCCTTAACTGCACGACCTGATGGATCAGCAGAATTCTGAAAAGTTGCATCCCATTCCAATGCTTTGGAAGTAGAACAAGCAATTGACGGATCAAAAGGTACTGTATCAATAGCTGTTTGTGAAGGATAGTGTGATTCAAAAATCTGACGATAGAGATAAGATTCTTTTGAATTTGGTGTTTTAAATGGAAAACGGTGACGAGCATTTGCTAATTGCTGATCAGTCACTTCTTTTTCAGCATGATCTTTCAGGCTGTCAATCCAGGAATATCCAACGCCATCAGAAAATTGCTCTTTCTGACGCCATACGATTTCTTTTGGCAAATAGCTTTCAAATGCTTCACGGAGAATGTGTTTTTCCATCTTGCCATCTTTACACATTTTGTCTTCAGGATTCAATCTCATTACAACATCAAGAAAATCTTTGTCAAGGAAAGGAACACGTGCTTCCACTCCCCAGGCTGCCATTGATTTATTTGCACGGAGATTATCGTACATATAGAGCGCTTTCAACTTACGGACTGTTTCTTCATGAAATTCCTGGGCATTTGGTGCTTTGTGAAAATACAAATAGCCACCAAACATTTCATCTGCTCCCTCACCAGAAAGAACCATCTTGATTCCCATGGCCTTGATCATTCGGGACATGAGGTACATTGGAGTTGATGCACGAACTGTGGTGACATCAAAAGTTTCCAGATGATAGATTACATCAGAAATGGCATCTAATCCTTCCTGAATAGTAAAGTGTAATTCGTGGTGAACAGTGCCAATTTCATCAGCAACTTTTTTGGCTGCGATAAGATCAGGAGCACCTTTTACACCAATCACAAAAGAGTGAAGTCGTGGCCACCAGGCTTCTGTTGTATCTCCATCCTCAATACGTTTGGCTGCAAATCTATTGGTCACTGCTGCAACAATTGATGAATCCAATCCACCAGAAAGCAGCACAGCGTAAGGTACATCTGACATCAAGTGAGAGTGACATGCTTTTTCAAAAGTATCTTTCAGAAGTTGTACATCTGAAGTATTATCTTTTACATTTTCATATTCCATCCAGTCACGTTTCCAGAATAATTTTGGTTCATCATCTTCACTTGTCAGATAATGTCCCGGAGGAAATTGTGCAATTGACTGACAAACTTCATGGATTGCTTTCATCTCTGAAGATACATACATGTTTCCATTTTCATCATGACCATAATAAAGTGGAATTATACCAACATGGTCGCGAGCGATGAGGTAACTGTTTTTTTCTACATCATAAAGAATGAAGGCGAACATACCTTTTAAATCATCGAGGAACTTAATACCTTTTTCCTGGTAAAGTGCAAGGATACATTCACAATCAGATTTTGTCTGAAATTCATATCCACAAGTGATAGTTTTTTCTAATTCCTGGTGATTGTAGATTTCACCATTTACCGCTAAAACATGAGTTTTATTTTTATTGAATAATGGTTGACTACCTGTTTCAAGGTCAACAATTGACAATCTTTCATGAGCCAGGATTACATTTTCATTATTGTAAATCCCTGACCAGTCTGGTCCGCGATGACGGTGCAATTTTGTCTGGTTGAGTGCATTTTTTCTCAACTCGTTTACATCACTTTGAATGTCCAAAATTCCTAATATGGCACACATAACAAATTTCTCTTTCTACAAATTCGGTTAAAAATAAACTATATGATGGGGGTATAAATTTTTGAGAGTTCGCTTAAATCATGACGATTTTATTTTAAATATCTCCAAGTAAGTTGACAAGATAATTATTTTTTATGAAACATATAAGTTTTTTCTTTTGAGTTCATGAAAAATTTATTTATAAATGAAATTCTGATTTGTAATCCTACTGCGGAATTCAAATCCACGATCCATAATTTATAATGGAATATAAAAAGTACTACCACATAATTAATTGATCGCATAAATTCAACAAAACAGCAAATTCAATATGTTAGAAAAAATCCACAAAGAATCACCAATGGTCATTTATTTCCTTTGTTTAGCAATGGGAATTATTGTTTCATTGTTTATAAAACTATCATTGATTATTACCCTTGGTATTGGTCTGTTTTTAATAATCTTCATACAGTTGATACATAAGTTTGAGTTCTCGAAATATGGCTATTTTTTTCTACTGATAATACTTGGATTTATTGCTGGAACCAGTTATAGTTTCAAAAATGAAAATCACTTAACGAATTATGAATTTCCATCAGAGCAATATCATATTTCAGGTAAGATCATTAGCCGACGAATCTATCCGGACAAACAACGGATTATCTTAAAAAACATTACTATCGAGGACCAGATTTTCACAGGCAAAATTCTTACGACCATCAAAAAACCAGACCAACAATTTTTCAATGGTGACAGAATTGAGTATACCGGGACACTCTATTTTCCTGATGGAGCAAGAAATCCCGGAGAATTCGACTATCGCAATTATCTCAACAAACGCAAAATTTTCATGCTTTCATATGCCGATAAAAATGAAAAATACACCATCTATAAAAGCCAATCATTTTCAGTGATAGACATTGCAGATAAACTTAAAACAAAAGTTATTGCAAATATTGACAAATCTATGACAGGTGAACCGGCTAATATCTTGAAAGCACTTATTGTTGGAGCAAGAGATGAACTGGAAGGTCAAACCACAGAGATTTTTGTATATTCCGGCACAATACACATATTGGCAGTTTCGGGACTGCATGTTGCCTATGTTGTACTTTCATTAATTGTGATATTTACTTTTTTACGGTTCAAAGATAAGCAACGGACAATCCTCACTATTATTGGATTGATATTTTACATATTCATTGTGGATTTCAAACCTTCGGTAATCAGAGCGGTTATTATGGCCTCAACGATCCTTATTGGAAGGAGTTGGGAAAAACGTGTTAATATTTATAATTCCCTTGCAACTGCAGGATTCATTCAACTCTTGATATCACCGATGCAACTTTTTGATGCTGGATTTCAGCTTTCCTTTTCAGCTGTGTTTTCTATTGTATATTTTCATTCCAGGATCAATTCTCTTTTACCGGAAAAACTCCAACCATTTCAAATCAAATACAGATACATAAGATATTTCTACCAATTATTTCTCGTTTCATTTGCAGCATTGATCGGAACATTACCAATCACTGCTTTTTATTTCAATCGAATTTCTCCAGTGGGATTGATGGCAAATTTGTTTGCAATACCAATAATTGGAATGGTTGGAGCAACTGGATTTGCACAGGTGATTTTGGGATTCTTTATTCCCACAGTGAATTTGTTCTACGGACAAGTGAACCAACTACTTATTTGGCTTTTGATCAAATTGACCCAATTTTCAGCATCAATTCCTTTTGGCTCCATCAATGTTCCTGAGATCAATTTACTCCATGTTCTAGTATTCTACCTATTCATCTTTGCAATTTTCAATCTTGAAAAACATAAAGTCAAAATGGCATTTTTGACAGGATTTTTACTACTTTTAAATTTTCAAATCTGGTCAACAATCTTTTATGAACCAAAATTGGAAGTAATATTCTTTGATGTAGGACAAGGCGATGCGGCTTTTGTTAAATTTCCCAATGGTGACAACATGCTGGTTGATGCTGCAGATAGAACATTTTCCAGAAATTATGCTGAATCTGTACTTTTGCCTTATTTCATTCGACATAATATCAAACATATAGATGTATTGGCACTGAGTCATCCTCACAGTGATCACATTGGTGGTGCACCATTTCTACTGAAAAATATATCTATTGGCGAAATTTGGGAGCCGGATATTGAAGGAAAATCCAAAACATACAAACAAATTCATTATTTAGCAGATTCACTTCAAGTTCCTATCAAAAATATCTATGCTGGAGATTGGTTTGATATTGGTAATTGTGATCTTTTCGTGCTTCATCCTTCAAGAAAATACATTGAAACCAAACCGGAAAATTACAATCATTACTCTACAACAATTAAACTGACCTACAAAGATTTTGATATTTTATTTTCAGGTGATATTGAAAAGGAAGATGAAGCGTATATTTTATATTATGCTGATTTTATTGATTGTGAAATCCTCAAAGTCCCCCATCATGGCAGTAGTACATCATCGTCAGAGATTTTTCTACAAAATGTCTCACCAGAAATAGCCTTTGTATCTGTGGGAAGGAGAAATAAATTTCGTCATCCATCAGAGGAAGTAATGCAGCGATATTTAAAAAATGGAATTATGGCTCACCGATCTGATGAGATGCATTCTTTGAGGATTTTAAGTGATGGAAAAGAATATATATCAATAAAAAGATTTTAGATTACAATATTTAATTAATATTTTTAGTTTAGTATTTATCAAAAAGGATATTATGAAATCATTAATTATTAGAATTGTCTTAACCTTAATTATTTCTATCATATGTTTTATATTTTCATGTTCAGAAAAAATCTGCTCTAATAAAGACAATGTTTTAGATACAATATATCTATTTGATACAATTTGGGTTGATTCAACTGTTTGGGATACATTGGATACAATTATAGTAGATTCGATAATAACTGATACACTCATAATAAATACATCTCTATTGAGTGATTTTACATTACTTGGATTATATCATTTTTCAAATGGTGCATATGATAGTAGTGGCTATAATAACCATGGTGAAGTTTACGGAACTTCAGAAGCATCTGATTACCAAGGAAACTTAAATCAAACTATTGAATTTATTTCAGAAGAAGACTATATAGAATTTCCTAGTAGTTTAAGTTTGCATGGGCAATCTGAATTTACAATTGCACTAAAAGCAAACCTTAATCCAACTCCAAATAACAATATTTTATTTTTTGAATCAACTTCCAGTGCAACAGCCGCAAGAGTTGCATTATCGATTCTTCCACAGGGTGAAATAAAGTTAGGATGGAGAGACTATTATCATGATAATAGCCCAAATAAATATACTATGCAATCAACTACAAGTGTTCCATTTAAACAATGGATTGACATAGTAGTTGTTTGGGATGCTGTAAACCAGCAACAATCATTTTATTTAAATGGAAATATTATTCATCAAGATTCTATTGAAACATCTAATTTGGGATATTCAAAAACTTCGACAATTAGAACAGGAAGAATACCAACATCAACTTTGAATTACTGTAGCGGGATAATTGATGAATTACGAATATATAATCGTGCTTTAACTTCATCTGAGGTATTAGGATTATTTTTTCAAAAATAAAATATACCGATTTAAATTTTGATTGTATTGATTTTAATCATCACAAATTTTACTTTACTTATCATCAATCAAAGGAAAATAGATGCCAATTGAATTTATAGTTAATAAAGATGAAAAAATTTTTGAAGCAATTTTCACTGAAATAATTACAGATGATATATTGTTTGAATCTTATAAAGAGTTTATTACCAATGAGGAATTGTTCCAAAAGTTGAATGGATTAGCAAATTTAGAAAAAACTGATCTATCGGGATTATCAGTTAATGGACTTAAAAAACTTTCTGAATTCACAAATAATATTATCAAACAGCAATTTACAACAATAAAAAAAACTGCTATTTATGCTCCACATCCAAGTCAATTTGGTATTACTGGTATGTATGAAGTATTATCAAACTCATCTGCAGAAGATGTTATGGTATTTAGGGATCGGAATTTGGCGATTGAGTGGTTAAAAAAATAAAATAATCAACGTTCCACTCAAGGTACAAACCAAATTTACTAAATCATTATTGATCCACTTCGCACCTTTTAGCAATTCCGTTTCATAATCATCACAATGATTGAGTTTCTCCGTGACCTTTTTACAATTTGGGCATTTATATTGGGCCTGAATTGTTGCACCAACAAAAGAATCCACCAGTGCACCAAAAACTCCAGCAATTATTATAAAAGAAAAGATGTTCAGATCAATTGAATCTGAAAGCAGATATCCAGTAATGCCAATAGAAGCAGCACCCAGAATTGAAGCAACCGTTCCGGGAATAGTGATTCCACCGGATTCACCAGGAAGACATTTTTTAAAATTGGTGATCTTGCGAGGTTTTTTACCAAGCAATGTCCCAATTTCAGTTGCCCAGGTATCAGCAGCAGCACTAGCCAATGAAGCCAAATAGGCAATATAGAAAACATCATTTTTTGTGAAGTAAAAAAGTATGGCACAGCACATTCCGATTCCAGCATTGGCATAAACCTGATAGATGTCCCGAACATCATGTTTCTCCGACATCAACATGGCTGACTTCTTCTTCTTTGTACCTATTTTAGATATTATTGAAGATAGAATAAAAAATGCTGCCAAAGGTACCATCCAATTAAGTCCACCAATAGAAAAAAGGATCATTGCCAGAAACGCTGCTCCGAATGTACCGGAAACAGAAAGCGACTTCGCTCTGTATGCAGCAAAGGCAAATAATATGGAAAATCCCAGCCAGAATAAAACCCACAAATTGCCGATGAAATCCAATTTCATTGCCATATCCAGCATCATTGCAGAAAATAATGGTAATGTTAGATTGTCCGTTCCTTCTTTGGATATGATTTCGGCTAGAGTCGCAACAATAGAAACAATTAAACCAATGAGTAAAAGGTCTTTACTAAACATAATATTTTTTGAGAGCAATGGAACAAGGAAAATGATCAGCAGGAAATTGCTAAAAAAGGCTGCGGTTGTTCCGCCAATAGATTTTTTATCAACCCAGGGAGTAAAAGTTTTGCCACCTAATTTTGACTCACCAACAAAAGAAGCCATTGGATCAGAAATAGCCATCAAAACCATTCCCATGATCAGGGCAGTAACATTGCTTTCCCAAAATAAAAGTATAAGAATCAGAAATGAGAGTGGAAAAAATACAGTACCATAACTTTTCCGATCTGTAGAATGCATTCCTTTGGCTTTATCTTTAACAAGAGCCATCCAGTTGAGAAGAATGAAAATAACCGCTAAGACCATTGCCGGATAAGCATTATCAAATAAAAATGGTGAAATGCTCACCAATAGACCGACACCAATATGTACAAATCGACGTGATGTATTTTCGTTTACTTTAAATTTGTTGAGTAAAATGCCACTGATTCCCACCAATCCGCTCAGTGAGATAAAAAAAATTCCAAAGATAATCCATTGATTTAAATTCTGTAAAAATTCCATATTTCCCCTCGTTTTATTAAACAATATTAAGAGAATTGTCTGAATAAAACAAAGGGATATTAGATGATAATTATTTTAAATATACAATTTTTCTGGTCTGGATTTTCGCATCTGATTTAAGAGAGACAAGATAAACTCCTGCAGGCATGGAAGTACCATTATTTCCACTTCCATTCCAACTGACTTCATATTCTCCTGCTGATAGAATTTCATGTTGTATATTTTTGACCAGTTTTCCCTGAAGATTGTAGATATTCAAATCAACATCCATATCTCCGAATAAAACAAATCGAAAATTGACATTACTATTAAATGGATTCGGATAGCTGTGATCTAATATGAATTCACTTATTCCCAAATCATGATCAACTTTATCAATAGATTGAGCTTGCCCAACCGGTTCTTCCCAATCCACAAGTGACTCCCAAAAATCATGAAGAATTGGTACTGCTTCATAGAGTTTTGCCACAGATTCAATATTATCTTCACCCTGTCCGCCAACAACTGCAAAAACAATCTCCTGAACATCTCCCGGCTCCATTGTGAATGGACCACAGCCCATATAGAAACGTCGATCTCCGGGTGGCATATTGTTAAATTGTCCATCGATATCACCTTCACCAGTATCAGGATTTCCATTACAGACAAATTTTGTTGGTTTACCATTTTGCTCATTATGTTCTCGGAATGGAATAACTTGGTTCTCAACGCTCTGAGGAATATTTCCATTGAGCAAATGATACAATTGTATCGTTCCAGAATAACTATGTATATCAGGATCTGCCCAACCAACTCCGGTTGGCTTCACCACCATTGACGTCATATTTAGGTTCCTATAATTTTGCAGTTTTTCAAAATTATATATTGCTTCATCACCTTCAGATTGTACAATTGGGCCTTGAAGTAAAACATAACCAACAGCAGGAGCCACATTTTCATATCCATCATCCATGAGTTCAGAATTATAACCATAACCAAAATTCAAAGTACTATCGCAACCACCAAAATCATTTGAAACATCATTGATATCTGTATCTATAAATTGTCCAACAAACATGGAATCTATTCTAAATTTAGATTTATTTTCTAATTTGTACTTTTTGAAAATTGTATTTGCAAGGATGCCTTCGGAATGTTTGTATGCCCAGATGGTTGTCTGTAATTCAAGTCCAATAGGAGGCGATCCATATAGTGATTTGCTTGTAACATCATCAAAATCATTAGAGCAATACCATAGCAATTGATCAGAATCTACAATTCCGGGTTCATCAAAATCCACATCCCAAATACCATTCCTGTTCCGATCATAAAAAGGTGCAATAGAGGGCCAATTATTTCTATTTTCCACATAATTATTAAAAATATTTTCTTTATGCAATGGCGTTACCTTATCTATTGTAATTCCATAATAATCCATAGCTTCCATTGCAAGATAAGCGTCATGCAACTGTGGAGCATCTTGTCTGTATCTGTAAATTTTATCCAATCCGGTAATATCTTTTGAGCCGGGTTGCATTGATGAACTATAGGTAACACCACCTGCCCGTAACTGCGGTTTTGATTGATCAGGATCATTGACATATCCACCCCAAATCAATCCATCACAATAAACAACACGCGATGATGATGTCGGAAAAAATCCTCCGCCAATTATTGCCGTAGGTTTAGATACTCCATTACTCTCCTGCCAGTAATTCCAATTATTAATATTTAATTGAGTAATATTACCTGGTAAACTTTCTTCAGAATAACTTACGTTAAGTATTAAACAAATGAGAAAAAAGTTAACAAATAAAAACTTTACAAATTTCATAGTACCTCCTAATCC
>Ga0209692_10002205_pt1 | contig 22453 bp, 17 predicted proteins | sample tdDd472_FD_187129 | JGI IMG/M metagenome (GOLD analysis project Ga0209692, IMG submission 187129) | Marine sediment microbial communities from the Atlantic coast under amendment with organic carbon and nitrate - tdDd47.2 (SPAdes)... | ecosystem: Environmental > Aquatic > Marine > Coastal >... | reverse complement strand
CCGGCGCACCGCATCCGCCGCGGCACTGAAAGACGCCGGCTTTTGTGCACCGGAATCCGGCAGGCCGGCGGTTATCGCATCCTGCACCTGACGCCACACGCGGTTCAGGAAACGCCACGCGCCTTCGACGCCGGCTTCGGTCCATTCCAGATCGCGATCGGGCGGACTGTCGGACAGCATGAACAACCGGGCAGTGTCGGCGCCATAGGTCTTCACGATGTTCTCGGGATCGACGACATTCTTGCGGGATTTGCTCATCTTCTCGGACCGGCCGATCTTCACCGGGGTATCGGTTCCCAGCAGAAAGGCCTGATCGGCGCCCTGGCGGTCGACCTCGACAGGGGACAGCCATTTCCCGTCACCCGCGCGATAGGTCTCGTGACACACCATGCCCTGGGTGAACAAACCGTCGAAGGGTTCGTCCAGATCCAGATAGCCGCATTGCGACAGAGCGCGAACGAAGAAGCGCGAATACAAAAGATGCAGCACCGCGTGTTCGATACCGCCGACATACTGGTCGACCGGCAGCCAGTAGGCGACGGACTCCCGGCTGAAGGCTTCGGCGTCGTTTTTGGGATCGCAGAACCGGGCGAAATACCAGGAGGATTCGAAAAACGTGTCGAAAGTGTCCGTCTCGCGGACGGCTTCCTTGCCGCAGCTCGGACAAAGCGTGTGTTTCCAGGTCGGGTGCCGGTCCAGCGGATTGCCGGGCGAGTCGAAATCCACATCATCGGGCAGGGCGACGGGCAGGTCGGCGTCGGGTACCGGCACCGCGCCGCAGCTGCCGCAATGGATCACCGGAACCGGGCAACCCCAATACCGTTGCCGGGAAACGCCCCAGTCGCGCAGGCGATAGGTGACGGTGCCTTCGCCGGTGCCCAACTCGCCGAGCCGCGCGATGACCCGGGATTTCGCGTCATCGACGCCCAAACCGTCCAGGAATCGGGAATTGAAAATGGTGCCGTCGCCGGTGAAGGCCTCGTCACCGATCGTAAACGTGGCGGGATCCGCGCCCTTGGGCAGCACAACGGGCGTGACCGGCAGGCCGTATTTCCGGGCGAAGTCCAAATCGCGTTGATCGTGGCCGGGACAGCCGAAAATCGCGCCGGTGCCATATTCCATCAGCACAAAATTCGCCGCATAGACGGGCAGTTCCCAGGTCGGATCCAGCGGATGGGCGACTTTCAGTCCGGTATCGAAACCTTTCTTCTCGGCCTTCTCGATGACTTCCTCGCTGGTGCCCATGCGATTGCATTCGGCAACGAAGTCGGCGAGGGCGGGATTGTTCTCCGCCTGTTCCGCGATCAGCGGATGATTGGCGGCAAGGGCGCAGAAGGAGGCGCCATACAGCGTGTCGGGCCGCGTCGTGAAGACGCGCAGGCTGTCGTCGCGGCCGACCAGCTTGAAATCGACATGCGCGCCTTCCGACCGGTTGATCCAGTTGGTCTGCATCGTGCGGACCTTTTCCGGCCACCGTTCCAGGCCGTCGATCGCTGCCAGCAATTCGTCGGCGAAGGCGGTGATCTTCAGGAACCACTGCGACAGTTTCCGCTTTTCGACCAGGGCGCCGGACCGCCAGCCGCGGCCGTCGATCACCTGTTCGTTGGCCAGGACGGTGTTTTCCACCGGGTCCCAGTTCACCCAGGATTCCTTGCGATAGGCCAGACCGGCGCGCATGAAATCGGTGAACATCTTCTGTTCGTGCTTGTAGTAGTCGGGCTCGCAGGTGGAGATTTCCCGGCTCCAATCCAGCGACAGGCCCAGCGTCATCAGTTGGGCTTTCATGGCGGCGATATTCTCGCGCGTCCATTTGGCGGGATGAACCTTGTTCTCGATCGCCGCGTTCTCCGCCGGCAGACCGAAGGAATCCCAACCCATCGGATGCAGCACGTTGAAGCCGCGGGCGCGCCGGTAGCGCGCGACGACATCGCCCAGCGTATAGTTCCGGACATGGCCCATATGAATACGGCCGGAAGGATAGGGGAACATCTCCAGCACGTAATATTTCGGCAGGGACCGGTCCGCGCTCGGCTCGAAAGACTTGTCCTTGTCCCAGACCTTTCGCCACTTGTCCTCGACCTCGAGGAAATTGTAGCGGCTGGATCCCTCACTCATCAGAAGTTCCCCATATTCAAAGCCCGACCGGCAGGGTCACCGCGGCCGATGTCCCGATACGATTGTTGATTTATTCCGGCTGCGCGATCGCTGCAACGCGCAACTCGCGCGCTTTCGCCAGGATCGCGTTCTCGAGCGACCGGACCGTGTCGTCGGAAACGGGAACGTCTTCCCATACGCCGCTGCCGGTGCGCTGCTCCTGCTTGAAGACGCTGACCCGCAATCCGTCCGCGCGCAGCTGACGGCCCAGAATGAACACGTTCAGTTTGAAGCGCGTATTCGGGGTTTCCGGGGGGGTATACCAGTCGGTGATGATCACCCCGCCGAAGGGATCGGCCTGGCTGAGCGGGAAGAAGGAGATCGTGTCGAGCGAAGCGCGCCACAGGAAACCGTTGACCCCGAGGGACCCGCCGCTGTCGCCGCCCTTGTCTCCGCCGAAGGTAATGCCGCCTTCACCGAAAATACTGCCTTCCGCGGCGCGGTCGCGCGCCTGCTGATCGGGAATTTCATTCGACGGACCGGTCGCGAGCCCGCAACCGGCCAGGAATGCCAATGCTAAAAAAACAATACCAAGGCGACGCACCGTCTTATTCCTTCATTTTCTACCAAGAGGGATCTCAGTGGAGGGTCCTCACAGGGCGAGCATTATCGCGGCGATTTGCCAAGCGGGATGCGAACTATTCCCTAGCAAGAATGCGGGGCAAGAGAAAGACGAAAGACGACCGGGGAAACCACGGGGGAAAATCCGGCGAAAATCCGTTCTTTGCAGAGGCAAAAAAAGGGGCGCAAAGGCAAAAAAACAGGGGCCGCCCAAAAGGACGGCCCCTGCCACGCGTCGAAAACTCGACGATATTAGAACGTCACGCGCGTACCGACGATGACGACCGTCGAGTCCGGATCGTTGGCGACCGCGGTGCTCTCGGAGGAGAAGCGGTAACCGTTGATGCGGGCCGACAGACCTTCCGCGACCTGGTAGTTCAGACCAGCGTGGAAGACGTCAACTTCGATGTTGGCGCCGGCCGTGTTGGTTTCTTCAGACGTCTGCCAGGAAGCGGAGATCGCACCCGGGCCGAAGCTGTAAGCGGCACCAACGGCCCAGCCGTCACCGGCGTCGCACTGGCTGCCGACCGCGGAGGAGCAAAGGCTGTCGCCGTTGTCCAGGTAGTCAGCCGCGAAGGAGAAACCAGCAACCGAGATGCTGGCACCAACGCGCCAGGACGAAACGTCCTCAACGCCGGCCGCGCTGCTCTGCGTGCCGCCCTGGTTGCCGTCGGCGAAGCCGTAGGAACCACCGAGGGAGACGCCGACGCCGCTGAAGTCGCCGTTGTAGGCCGCGGCCAGTTCAACGTTGTTCAGGCCGTGCGTGGCGGCGTTGCCACCGTCAGCGAAGTTGGAACGAGCCGTATCGCCCGGATCCGGCGCGAAGCTGACACCAGCCTGGAAGCCGCTGAAGGACGGCGTCAGGTAACCGATCTTGTTCGAGTCACCGGAGTAGTGAATCGGATCGTGGTAGTAAGCGAGCGACGTGGTGGCGCCGACCGTGGAGATGGAGTTGTCAGCGCGGATGGCGCCGTTACCGTCCGTACCCCAGGTACCGACCTGAATGCCGTTGGCATCCGGAATGATCAGACCATCGACGCCGTCTTCGGCACCGATGAACAGACGACCCCAGGAACCACGGAAGTCAAGGTAGGCTTCGTCGAAAGCACCGGCAGCAGCGCCGACACCCATGGCACGCCACTGGATGTTCGCACCGTATTCCAGGCCGTTATCCGCGGTACCGCGGGCGTCCCAGACCAGTTCGGACTGCTGTTCGTTGGCGGTAATGACGTGACCGTCGGAGCCGTTGGCGGCGCGGACGTCGTTGTCATCGAAGATGTATTCGTAGGACAGAGCGCCGGAGAAGCTGACGACCGGAGCTTCACCCGCATTGGCCGCACCAGCAGCCAGGACGGACGCACCGATCAGCGCCGACGTGGCGAGAAGCGTCTTTTTCATTTTGATCCTCCAAAAATCAAGACCCCAGGCAGCCTCTGCATAAAGGCAATTGGGGATTTCCCTCGTTTACGACCCTGGCCCTATCCAGCAAAGGCTTGCACATAGGACTTGCCCAGGCGTCTGTGTGGATAAAACATCGACACCCTATTCGCCGCAATTGGAAAACAGTGCGATTCGAAGGAATTGGAGGGGGTTGTGACAAGAATGCAACAAGCAGCCCCCCCGGGACCCCCGATATGGCCGGGTCAGGCCGGATTCCTAAGCTCCACCAAGCCCATCCGCCGCACTTGTATTAGCAATTCCGTAAGGGCATGCGGCGATTCCGAGGGGAAGGCGCCGGCCAGTTCGCCGAAGGTGAAGGTCCGGTGGGACAGCATCCAGGCGACCGGTTTTTCCACGCCCGGGGGGATCGGCGTCACGCTCTTGCCCCGGTACAGACCGTAACCGTTCTGGAATTGGGCCACCTTGGCGTCATGGACAAGACGTTCGTATAGCGGGTCCTCGCCGATCGCGGGGATCTGAATGCCGCCCCTTTTATAGTGGAACTCCTGCTGAAACCGGGTGAAGCGATCCAGAAAATCCTGGCTCTTGGCGATCCGGGCGAATTCGGCGCTGAGCATTTCGATGTGCTTTTTCAGCGCGCCCTGTCCGTCCTCCAAACGGGGAAAATTCAGCCGGAACTTTTCCGACCCGACGACCATGTCCGACATGGCGCCAAGAAAATCCAACCCGATCACACCGGTCGCGCTGAAGGCGATATGGATCGTTCCCTCGCTGGAGGCCAAGGCGTCGTGATACTGCCCGCGCGGCAGATACAGCACGTCGCCGGGCCGCATCGTCAATTCGGCGACGACGGGACCGCGGTTCTGCTGCTGGAATTCCTCGGTCACCTCGAAGGCGTCGTGCCGGATCGGGCTCGGCACCCTGTTCTGATAGATCCGCCAATTCTTCTCGCCGACCAGATGGACGGCGAAGACGTCATGGGTATCGAAATGACTGGAGAAGGCCTGTCGCTGTTTCCAGGAATAATACAGATTGCCCTGGGCCTTCACGTTCAGCCCTTCCTCGAGCCCCTTCGCGATGCCCGCCGCGCCCGGGGTCAGGGCGTCGATATCATTGGCGACGAGCGAGGCGCCCTTGCGCAGAAAGTCCATCACCTTGTCGGGATCGGGCTGCAACACATCCAACCCGTCCCGGTTCTTGGCCGGGTTGCAGTAGGCGCGCGGATCGACCCGGGCCCGGTCGATGACGACCTCCAGCGATGTCGACGACCAGATCGGCGTCATGTTCAACAGGCTCGCGAACCGGTCGAAATCCATCACATCCGGGAATTTGCCGGGGTTGCCTGGGATATGGACGAAGGTCTTGCCGTAATAGTCGCGGAAAAACTCCGATACGGACAAGGGCGCCAGGATCGTGTCCAGGGAGAACTGAGTGCCGGATTTTTCTGTCATCTATTTCGCCGTTGTTCTGTCTTGTTGCCTATTGCGTTCGTCGCCGGAAGCGGGGCGGACCCTCACGCTTCCGCGTCATCACCCCCGACGTCATCACCCCCGACGTCATCGGTCCCGATGTCATCACCCAGGGCCGCGATCAGGGGGGCCAGGTGGTTCTCGTACCGCCGCCATCTGTCGACGGCGCTCGCATAGATCGGCTGCCGGACCTGCAGGCGGCTGGCCGTGCTCACGCTGCGGTCGGTTTCGTAGAATTTCATCAGACCGTCCTCCCACGCCAGGCCGAGTTTCGCAATCACGGGCGCCACCGCCGCCGGCATGTCGCGCGTCAGGGTTTCGTAGTCCACGGTCAACAGATCGGGATCCCATTCCCGCCAGAACCGCATCAGCCGCCGATACGCCCTGTAATTATGGCCGATTTGGCCCAGGTCGTGTGCGAAAGCATAGGCGTTGGCGAATTTCTGCATGAAAATGGACAGGCATGTATCGATCGGATTTCGCCGAATATGAATGATGGCGGCTGACGGAAACATGATCCGGATCAAACCGACATACCGATAATTGGCCGGCATCTTGTCGACGACGAAAGCCGCGCCGGGGAACTTCTCCTCGATCACGCGCAGATATTCATCGGCCAATCCGGCCAAGGCGGCGGGGTCGCGCAGCGCCGGCGCCTCCGTCCAATGGGACCGCCCCGCACCCAGCCGGGCGGCGAATTCCGTCACGGTCAGCAATTCCCCGGCCCCTTCCACCGCCGAATGGGTAGCCAGGATCTGTTCCAGCAGCGAGGTGCCGGACCGCATCATGCCCAGGATGAAGATCGGCTTCCTTTCCGACGCCTTCGCGTGCCGGACCGGGTCGCGGTGGGCGTCGAAATAGGCGATCGTCCGGTCGACATCCGCATCCGCGCGGGTTTCCGAATAGGGGATGCCCAGCGCGTCGAGTTCCCGCTTCCAAGCGGCATGGGCGCGGGACCAGCAGGCGAAGGCGTCGTCATAGCGGTGCAGCCTGTCATAGGCGCGGCCCAATCGGTGCAGCAGTTGCGGGCTTTCGATCGCCGTCAGACCCGCGCGCTCGGCCGTACCCGTGGCCTCCGCCATCAGGGTTTTCGCCTTTTGCCTTTCGGCTTCCGCTTCCGGGCCGGATTTCGAGGACGCGATTTCGGCCAGGTCGAGCATCGCGACAAGATTGGCGGGATCGGCAGACCGGGCCGCTTCCAGGGCGCGCTCGGCCTCGTCGTTCCGGCCCATTTCGACCAGCACCGCGGCCAGATCGATCAGGATCTGCGCATCGCCGGGGCTCAGCGCCGCGGCCTGGCGGTACAAACCGGCGGCTTCGGCCAGCCTGCCGTCGGCCCGGCAGACATGCGCCAATTCGGTCTGGAAGGCGGCGTTGGACGGGTCCTGCGTCAAGCCCTCGCGCAGCACGGTCTCGGCATTCTGCCGGCGCTCAAGCCGGATCAGTGCCTGGGCCAGCGACAGCCGCGCAACGCCGTAGCCCGGCGCGAGGGCGACCGCCCGGCCGTAATGATCCAGCGCTTGGGCCAAATCGCTTGACCGTTCCAGCGCCAGGCCCAGATTGTTATGGGTCGCCGGGTCGTTCGGCATGGCTTTCAGGACCTGTTCGAAAAACCGCGCCGCTTCCCGGTAACGGCCCTGCTCCAGCCGGATGATGCCCAGGCCGGACACGGCGGCCGGATTGTTGCGGTCCGCCTTGTGGCTTTTCTCGAACCATTGGACGGCCTTTTTCGCGTCACCCTGCTGATGCGCGACGATGCCCAGAAGATAAAGGGCGTTCGCCTCGCGCGGCTGGATTTTCAGGATCGCGTTGGCGGCCTTCCTGGCGTCCTCCAGCCGGCCGGCCTGATTGAGCGCGAAGGCGTTCTGCAGCATGGCCCCCAACCCTGCCGGGGATGACGTCCGCATGGTGGTCGCTCCTTCGCGTTGCGCGCTAGACGGATCGCCGAAATGGATGCCGCCCGCTTTTCCGGCGCCGTCGCCTCCGATACTGTCCTCAGTGTTAGGGTGGATTGCCCGGCGAATTCAAGCCCGACCGGCCAAACGCAGGGGTTCTACGCGGCGGTTTTCGGTCTTTATTATATCTGGAGGAATCATGGGAGGCGTCACGGAAAATCTGGCGGCCGTTCGCAGCGACATCGAAACCGCGGCCAAATCGGTCGACCGCGACCCGGCCAGGGTCACGCTGATCGCCGTCAGCAAGACATTCGACGCCGACGCGATCCGGCCGGTGCTTCAGGCCGGCCAGCGCGTCTTCGGCGAGAACCGGGTGCAGGAAGCGGAAGGGAAATGGCCCCAGCTGCGGGCGGAATTTCCCGATATCCAGCTTCACCTGATCGGACCGCTGCAGACCAACAAGGTGAAGCAGGCCCTGCCGCTCTTCGACGTGATTCAAACCCTCGACCGGCCGAAACTGGCCCGGATGCTGGCCGAACAGATGGAAAAGACCGGCCACCGCCCGGACTGCTTCATCCAGGTGAATACCGGCGAGGAGGAACAGAAAGCGGGTGTCCTGCCCGCCGATGTCGATACCTTCGTCGCCTTGTGCCGGGACGAGCTCGGCCTGCCGGTCGTGGGCTTGATGTGCATCCCCCCGGTGGACGAGCAGCCCGCGCCGCATTTCGCCCTGTTGTCGAAAATGGCCGACCGCAACGGGCTCGAAAGCCTCAGCATGGGGATGAGCGCCGACTACCAGACCGCGGTGATGCTGGGGGCGACCCATGTGCGCGTCGGCTCGGCGATTTTCGGGAAACGCGATTATCCTTGAACCGGGCGGGCCTTGAACCGGGCAGGCCATGAACCGGGCGGGCCGCGCATGACGGGGTTTCACGGCCCGCGGAACGCGATGGCGTCGCCCTTTTTCACGGCGGCCAGGACCTGTTCCAGATCCGCGCGCGTCAGGGCGACACAGCCTTCGGTCGGCAAATATCCCTCCCGTGCGATATGCAAGAAGATGGCGCTGCCCAGGCCTGGAACGGGCGGGCCGTCGTTATGGCCCAGCACGACGACGATGTCGTAGAGGGCATCGTCCCGCCACATCTCCTCATGGCTGGCGGCGTAGGGCAGGGTGACAGGGCGGTTATAGGCCGGATCGTCCGGCGCGTCGCACCAGCCGTCGGATTCCGAGAGCGGCCGTGTCTCCAGCCCGGTTTCCGGCGGCGGGCCGCGGTCGGGCCGGAAATAGACCATGCGGAAGGGCCAGGTCCCGATCGGGGTCGCGCCGTCCCCCTCGCGCTTGTCCAGGGCGTAGCCGCCCCGGCCGATGGCGCAGCGGAAACGCCGTCCATCGGGCATGGTGAGAAAACCGCCTTCGACTTCGATCATCACCGCGCACCGCCTCTCCGGACCGATCCTGAAACCATCGCCAGTCTAGACCGATCCGGGACGGGGCAGAAAGCGGCGGTGTCCGATCACCCCTGCTGTTTCATCGCCTGATAGCGCTGCAGGGCGTCCAGCATGGCCGAGGGCACTTCGCCCGGCGGCGCGGTGATGCCGGCGGCATCGGCAAGGGTCGCGGTCTGCGACTGTCCTTTTCCGAAGGCGGCCTCCATCAGCTTGCTTTCGGTGTTTTCACCGCCCCGTGTCGTCACGGTCGGCGGGTTCAGACCCAGCCGGTTCATTGCGGTTTCGAAAGGATCAGGCTGGTTCTGGCGCGCTTCGATGGCGGCGAAGGGATTGGCGGCGGGCGCCGAACCGTCGATCGAGACCGGCAAGGCGGCGCTGTATCTGGCGCTGGCCGCGCGCATGTCGGCTTGGTTCGCGGCGCGGTTCTGCGCGCTTGCGGGCTGCAGCGGCTGCGGCATCTGCGGCAAGGCCTGATTGGGCGCGCCGGATTGCGCCAGCATGGCCAGATGCTTGGCCATTTCGGTGCTGATCCGCGCCGCCCCGCCGAAATCGTTCCGTTTGCCGGCGCCGGCCGTCGCGGCGGGCGCGGCGGTCAGCAGCGCGTCCAGCGGTTCGGCCTCGGCGTCCGGGGCCGTGCCGCCCGAGCCTGTCGCGGCCAGCCGTTCCAGGAAGGCCGCCTGCGCGGGATCCAATTCCAGGGCATTGCCCGCCTTCATGGCGTTCGCGGCCAGCTGCGCTTCCGCGCCTGCCGGGAAGGTGCCCGGCGCAACGAGCGTCCCCGACGCCTGCATGCCGGAACCCTGCATATATGAGGCCTGCTGGCCGGGGGCGGGTCCGGAAACCGGGGCTTCGGCGATCGCCGTGCCGTCCTGGATGCCGTCCGGGATGCCGTCGCCGGCATCGTCGCCGCCGAGACCGACCATGGCCAGCATGTGGCCCATGACATCGTCGCCGGTATGTTCCTCGATCGCGTTGTTGATCATGGCGGAGGCGAAGCCGACCGGGCCGCCATAGAGCGCGCCGCCGGCCATTTTGGCCCCGGGCTCCATCTCGTCGCCCGTGATCGACCGATAGACCGCGCCGACGACCGGCAGGTGCTGCAGCGGATTCACGATGTCGAGCAGATCGCCGAAGGTCAGGCCGTCATCGCCGAACATATAGCCGTCATCGGCGGCCATGTCGGGCGCGCGCTTGTCTTCATGGACCGCTCTGGCGACCTGGGCATGGCCGCTGGTGGCGCGGGCCTTGGCGGGGTCTGGTGTCATCAACGACCACGGCGCAAAGCCCGTATCGATACGGTCTTGTGGTGTCATAACAATTCTCCTCTCACCGGAAACGGTAAGCAGGATTGATGCCAGACTCCCGCCGCCATCCGGGGCCGGGGCGGGAAGGAGACGCGGAGGCGGCGGGGAAAATCCCGCGCCGGCGGTGCGGAAAAGGCGGCCGGCTTGGCCCTGAAACCGGCCGGCGCGCGCAGTCACAATCACTTCACAGTGTCGGCATCGGCGTTGAAAATCAGTCGGATATGCCTCAGGTGATTGCGGGTTTGCGGGGACTTACGATATTACTTATTCAACATTCGCGGCCATCCCGACAGGCCGCGCCAATCTCGGGGGTGAAAAACCGTCCATGGTCGGCAAAAAAATCCTTGTGGTGGACGACGACATCGAGCTTCGAGACTCTTTGTCGGAACAGCTGCAATTGCATGAAGAATTCCAGACCGTCTGCGCGGGAACCGCAAAGGAAGCCCTGGAAGCCACCAAGACCGAACATTACGACGCCATCCTGCTGGATGTCGGCCTGCCCGACATGGATGGGCGGGAAGCCTGCCGGCTGCTGCGCCGCGGCGGCGTCAAATGTCCCATCGTGATGCTGACCGCGCATGACACGGATTCGGATACGATCCTGGGTCTGGATGCGGGGGCGAACGATTATGTCACCAAACCTTTCCGCCTCAACGTGCTGCTCGCCCGGCTGCGCGCCCAGTTGCGCCAGCACGAGCAGTCCGAGGATGCGGTCTTCTCGATCGGGCCGTACACGTTCAAGCCCTCCGCCAAGCTGCTTTTGGATGAAGAAAAGAACAGCAAGGTCCGGCTTACGGAAAAAGAGACGGCAATTCTGAAATACTTGTATCGCGCGGGTGACAAAGTCATCGCCCGCGATACACTGTTGGGAGAGGTCTGGGGCTACAATGCGGGCGTCACGACGCACACGTTGGAAACCCATGTCTATCGGCTTCGGCAGAAGATCGAGAGGGATCCGTCCAATGCGGAACTCTTGGTCACCGAACCGGGAGGCTACCGGCTCGTCCCTTAGGCCCGCCCGCGCGGGCGCTTCTCCGCGGCCGGCCCTGTGGCCGGCCCGGCGGCGCCCTCTCAGGACGGGGTGGACTACTTTAACCGATTGGGATGCCCGTGGCCGGAGGTAGCCGATTTTCCGTAACGTTCTGGGGCACGCGGGGCAGCATCGCCTGCGCGGGGCCGCATACCGTGAAATATGGCGGCAACACATCCTGCCTGGAGGTTTTGTGCGGCGACGAGCGGCTGATCTTCGACGCCGGATCGGGCCTTCCCATGCTGGGCCGCCACATTCTGGCGAAGGAAGGTCCCGTCAACAGCCAGGTCTTCCTGACGCATACGCATCTCGACCACATCATCGGCATGCCGTTCTTCGCGCTGTTCCACATTCCGGGCCTGACCGTGCCGGTCTATGCCGGGCATTTGAAGCCGGTCGGGATGACCCTGCATGGGGTCTTGTCGGACATGATGCGCGCGCCGCTCTTTCCCGTCCCGCCGGAGATTTTCGGCGCCAATGTCTCCTTCAACGATTTCGAATCCGGTGAGGATCTGCACCCGCTGGAAGGCGTGCGCCTGCGCACCGCGCCGCTGAACCATCCGAACGGCGCCTGCGGCTACCGGATCGAATATGGCGGCAAGGCCATCGCCTATATTACGGATACGGAACATTATCCCGACCGGTTGGACGAACGGGTGCTCGCCCTCGTCCAGGACGCCCAGATCATGATCTATGACGCGACCTATACGGACGAGGAATACGAGAAATTCGTCGGCTTCGGCCATTCCACCTGGCAGGAGGGGATCAAGCTCGCCGATGCGGCGAATGTCGAAACCCTGGTGATCTTCCACCATGATCCCAGCCATACGGACGACATGATGGACAAGATCGCGGCCGATGTCGCCGATGCGCGCCCGGGCACGATCGTCGCGCGCGAAGGATTGACGCTTTCCCTTTAGATTGGTGCGCCCGTGTCGATATGTTCAAACTTGCGGCCGGCCCTGCGGCGCCTTAGGCTCGGCCTGGAAACGGTGCTGGGCCTCAAGAAGCAGGGCTTCTTCATTCCCTACCGCTATGCCGGAATCATAAAACCCGCCGACCAGGCACACTCCGCCTATCCCCGGCTGGATGCCCTGTTTCGGACCGCCGAGCCGAGATTCCGGGAAACACTCGACGCGATGCGCGATCTGTCCGCGGATCTCGACGCCATCGGCGGCGAAGACCCGCCGGAACCGCGCTGGCGGCAGGACTGGTTTCCGGGCCTGGACGCGGCGGCTTCCTATGCGGTCGTGCGAACGCGCAGACCAAGGCGCATCGTGGAAATCGGCTCCGGCCATTCGACGCGCTTTTTCGCCCGCGCCGTGCGCGACGGCGGGCTGGCAACGAAGATCACCGCGATCGACCCGGCCCCCAGGGCGGACCTGTCGCGATTGCAGGGGGTCGACCTCATCCTCTCGGTGGTGCAGGACGCCGACCCGGCCGTGTTCGCGGCGCTCGAACCCGGCGATATCCTGTCGATCGATTCAAGCCATATCCTGATGCCCGGCACCGATGTCGACCTGCTGTTTTCCGAGGTCGTGCCCGGATTGCCGGCCGGCGTGCTGCTCCACATCCACGACATCTTCCTGCCCTGGCCCTATCCGGGCGATTGGGCCTGGCGCGGCTACAACGAACAGCAGGGCGTCGCGGCGCTGATCGGCGGCGGGGGATGGGATTTGCTGTGGTCGAGCCACTACGCGAGGCGCAGGCTGCTGACCGAAATGCCGGACCACCCGGCCGCGCGGCTGCCCGTTCCGGAGGGGGCGCTGGAAAGCAGCCTGTGGCTGGAAAAGAAAACGGCGGCCTGAGCCGCCGTTCCTTTTTCAAGCTGCCCGTGCCGGGGCTTACTTGTACGGGTCCGCCGCGTCGCGCAGCCCGTCGCCCAGGAACTGGAAGGCCAGCACCACCATGATCACCGGCACCGCCGGCCAGAGCAGCCAGGGATAGAGGGCGACCGCGCTGAAATTCTGCGCTTCGTTCAGCAGCACGCCCCAGCTGGTGATTGGCGGGCGCAGGCCGAGGCCCAGGAAGCTCAACGCGGTTTCGCCCAGGATCATGCTCGGGATCGCGAGCGTCGCCGAGGCGATCAGATGGCTCATGAAACTCGGCATTAGGTGGCGGCCGATGATCCGCGCCGGTTTGGCGCCCATCAGCTGGGCGGCGACGGCGAAATCCTCTTCCCGCAGGGCCAGAAGCTTGGAGCGCACGGCGCGCGCCAGGCCCGGCCAATCCAGCAGGCCCAGGATCACCGTGATTCCGATGAAGACAAGTATCGGCGACCAGGTCACCGGCATTGCCGCCGACAAGGCCATCCAGAGCGGCAGGGCCGGGAAGGAGCGGATGACCTCGATCACGCGCTGCACGATGGAGTCGATCCAGCCGCCGTAATAGCCGGCCATGCCGCCGATCACCAATCCCAGCGTGAAGCTGATGATGATGCCGATCATGCCGACGGTGAGCGAAATCCGCGCGCCCTGGATGATGCGGGACTGGATGTCCCGGCCCAGCCGGTCGGTGCCCAGGAAGAAGAACTGGCTGTCCTTGGCCGGACAGACCAGATGGAAATTGGATTCCCAGACGCCCCAGAATTCATAGGTCGACCCGGCATAGTCGTTGCTGGTGCAGAAGAAGCGCAGCTTCTTCGGCTCCGCCGTGTTTTCGGTATAATCCCAGCGCAGCTCTTCCATGTTCAGGCTGACGTCGTAGTCATAGACGAAGGGTCCGATGAATTCGTCGTTATGGAAGAACCGGACCTCCTGCGGCGGGGCGTAGAGATAGTCCGTGTGCCGGTGGGAAAAGCTGTAGGGCGCCAGGACTTCCGAAACCACGACCGACAGGTAGACCAGGAGCAGATAGAGGCCGCTGATCACCGCCAGCCTGTGGCGCTTGAACTTCATCCACATCAGCACCCATTGGGATGCCAGATAGTATTTTTCCTGCTCCGGCGACAGCGTGACCGCGGCATACGGGTCGAACGGCCGGTCATTCACATAGTGTTTCAGGTCGGACGCGCCTTGCGAAACATCGGACATGGTGGAGGTCTCCTTCCCTAAGCCCGGGCTATTTCGCCAGGTCCGCGCCGAGGCGGATGCGTGGATCCAGTGCCGCCAGCGCCAAGTCTGAAATCAAGGTGCCGAGGACGGTGAGAAGGGCCAGGAACATCAGGAAGCTGCCGGCCAGATACATGTCCTGGCTCTGCAGGGCGCGCAGCAGCATCGGCCCCGTGGTTTCCAGGCTCAAGACGATCGAAACGATGGCGGACCCGGAGATGATTTCCGGCAGGATGTTGCCGATATCCGCGATGAACGGGTTCAGCGCCATGCGCAGCGGGTATTTGATCAGCGCCTTGCCGGCGGGCACGCCCTTGGCCCGGGCCGTCACCACATATTGCTTGTGCAGCTCGTCCAGCAGGTTGGCGCGCAGCCGGCGGATCATGCCCGCCGTGCCCGACGTGCCGATGACGATGACCGGCACCCACAGATGTTCCAGAATGCTGACCATCTTGGCCCAGGACATGGGCTGGTCCTTGAACTGGTCGTCCATCAACCCGCCGATCGAGGTGCCGAAATACTCGTTGGCCAGATACATCAGCACCAGCGCCAGCAGGAAGTTCGGCGTCGCCAGACCGATGAAGCCGACGAAGGTCAGCGCGTAGTCGCCCGGGCTGTACTGCCGCACGGCGGAATAGACCCCGATGGGGAAGGAAACGACATAGACGAAGATGATCGTGCCCAGCGAGACGATGACCGTCAGCAGGGCGCGGTCGCCGACAACGTCGGCCACCGGCAGTTCATGTTCGAAGGAATAGCCCAGATTTCCCTGCAGCAGGCCGAAGAGCCAGACGAAATACTGCTTCACGACCGGTTCGCCGAAGCCGAATTCCTTGCGGTAATATTCCAACCGCTCCTGGCTCATGGTTTCGCCCTGGGCCTGAAGCTCGGTCACCAGCGTCGTCAGGTAGTCGCCCGGCGGCAACTGGATGATCACGAAGACGAAGACGCTGATCACCAGCAAGGTGGGGATCATCACCAACAGTCTGTGGGCCAAATATCCCAGCATTTATTCTATTCCTCCCCCGCAGCCGGCGTCGCGGCGCGTGACCCTTCACCTATTGCTGGGTCAGTTTCAAAGCGTCCCGATCCCACCAAAACGTATCCATGCCGTAGATGCCGAAATGCGCGCCCGGATCCCAGTTCCACAGCCCTTCCTCCGGCACGTTGTTCAACCCGTCGCGCACGACGATGGGCTGAAGCACGCCGGCGACAAGGCCGATCGAGAACACGTTTTCCGACTGAATTTCGAGCATCCGGGTCCAGATCTGCCGCTTTTCCGCATCGGTCTTGGCGCGGTACCAGGTGTCGAGCAGGTCCAGCAGTTCCTGGGCTTCGGGCATGTCGACGGGCTCGCCGGCCTTGCCGTTGGTCTCATGATACTGGCCCCACATCGGCCATTGCAGCTGCACCTGGCTGATCGGCGCCTGCTCGGTCGGCGACATCGCCGCGGTGGCCAGCCCGTTTTCCCAACCCGACGAGATAGAGATCAGCGTTTCGCCGGCGAAGACGCGGCGGCGCATGTTGTCCAGGCTCAACGGCTTGATGAACATCTTGATGCCGATTTCGCGCCAGCTGTCGGTGATCAGCTGCAGGACGTCGGTTTCCTCCGTCGACGTGCCGCCCGTCTCGACGATGATCTCCATCGGCTCTCCGTTCGGCAGCATCCGCAAGCCGTCCATGCGGCGGCGCTTCAGGCCGAGCCGGTCGAGGATCGCGTTCGCCTTGCGGATATTGAAGTCGCTCCAGGCCTCCCGGTATTCGGGCTTGTAGAGCGGACTGCCGGGAAGCAGCGTGTTCTGCCCTTCGAGCGCCAGGCCGAAATAGACCACGCGGTTGATTTCGTACCGGTTCACGGCCAGCGACAGGGCGCGGCGGAATTCGGCATCGCGCAGAACCTCGCGCCAAACCGGGTCCTTGTTGTTCAGGTTCGGGAACAAGGCCAGATGCGCGCCCTTCGCGATGCGCCACAGCAAGGTCTTGTATCCGTGATTCTTTTCATTCTGCTTCAGCAGCGTGAAATCGTCGAACCGCAGATACCGGCCCTGCAGGTCAAGATCCCCCGTCGCGGCCTTGCCGGCCACCAGCTTCTTTTCGGTCAGGTTGACGATGACGCGGTCGACATAGGGCAGTTGCAGCCCGTTCACATCGACCTTGTGGTAATACGGATTGCGGGAGAAGACGAAACGGTCGCTCGGCGACGGCGTCTCGACCTTCCAGGGCTGAAGCACCGGCAGTTCCACGTTGTCGTTCCGGTACAGCCGGCCGCGTCTGGTATGCAGCGCGGACCAGTTTCGCTGGCCCTCCTTCTCGACCAGGGCCTGAAGTTCCGCCGGGTCCGCGTATTTGACGTGGAACTGCTTCATGTAATGCGCCGGCGCATAGATGTAGTTCGGCGACGCGCCGGCCAGGCCGGGCAGGAAATCGGGGTTCGGGAAGTCCCAGGTATAACGGATCGTCACCTCGTCCAGGATCTCGACCTGCGGATAGGCGTCGCGCACTTTCATGAAGGCCGGCGGGCCGACGGGATACAGCTCCTCGTTATGGGCCATATCCTCCCACCAATACCGGAAATCCTCCGTCGTGAAGGGCGCGCCGTCGGACCAGCGGTGGCCGCGGCGCAGGGTGAAGGTGAAGGACCGGCCGTCCTCCACGTCGACGGATTTCAGGATGTCGGGAACCAGTTCGAAATCCCGGTCGTATTTCACCAGGCGCGCGTAACCGTAAACGGTCATCTGCCGCGTATCCTTGGCGTCGGTCATCAGGGTGCGGATATCGCCGCCGTGCTGGCCCACCTTCTGGCCCGGGCGGTCCAGTTTGACGACCAGCGGCTCCCGCGGCGCGCGGTCGGCCACCGGCGCCAGGGTCCCGGCGGCGACGGCGTCCGCGAAGAAGGGGGTGTCGACGATGTCCAGCGCATGGGCGCGGTTCGCGGTCAGGCCCCAGACGAGCGCGCCGGCCAGAAGGCCCAGCCCGGCCGCTGCCGCCAGAAGGGTGGACCGGCGCTGCGCCGCCGCGGTTTGGGCACGGTTGGTTTGGGCGCGGTTGGTTTGGGCGCGGATGGTTTGGGCGCGGTTGGTTTGGGCGCGGTTGGTTTGGGCGCGGTTGGTTTGGGCCGGGGCGTACTGATTTATCATGCCGCCAGCTCCGACAGGTTGGCGTCCGGCAGGGCGCGGACATAATGGCCGTCACCCAGGTCCCGCAGCACCGGCGAGACGCCGTCGACCTCCCCGAAGGGGAAGGGCCAGACCGCGGGCTCGGACGCCTTTTCGGACATCAGGTGATCGAAATTGAGCGGGTGATCCAGGTTTGGATCCGGCACCGCCGTCAGCAACCCGCGCGTATAGGGATGGACCGGGTTGCTGAACAGCAGGTCGCGCGGCGCCATTTCCACCAGACGCCCGCGGCACATCACCATGATCCGGTCGGCGATATAGTCGACCACGGCCAGGTTGTGGGAAATGAAGATATAGGTCAGGCCCAGGGTTTCCTTCAGGTCCTTCAGCAGGTTCAGGATCTGCGCCTGGATCGACACGTCGAGCGCGGAAACCGGCTCGTCGCAGATCAGCAGTTCCGGCCGCAGCGCCAGCGCGCGGGCGATGCCCAGGCGCTGCCTCTGCCCGCCGGAGAAACTGTGCGGGTAGCGTTTCAGGTGCCGCGTATCCAGCCCGACGAGCTCCATCAGTTCCTGGACCAGCTCCTGGCGTTCGCGATGGGTGGCGACGTTGTGGATTTCCAGCGGTTCGGAAATCAGGTCCAGCACGGTCATCCGCGGATTCAGCGAGGAGAACGGATCCTGGAAGATGAATTGCATCTTCTTCCGGAAATCCAGCAGGGCCTTGCCTTCCAGGCCCAGAATGTCGATCTCCGCGCCGTCGTAGAACCGGATCGATCCCGCATCCGGCGACAGGGCGCGCATCAGGATCTTGCTCAAGGTCGTCTTGCCGCAGCCGGATTCGCCGACCAGACCCAGGCATTCGCCCCGGCGGACCTCGAAACTGACATTGTCGACGGCCTTGATCTGGTTGCGCTCCTGCTTCCCGAACAGGCTGCCCTTCTTGATCGTATAGGTCTTGGTGATGCCCTGGACCGACAGGATCGGCTCGCCCAGCTTGCCCTCGCTGGCTTCCTTCTGAACGGTCAGGTGGCCGCCGATACGGGGTTTGATCTCCCGGATCGGCACCAGTCGTTCACCGGGCTTCATGTTGAAGCGCGGCACCGCCCGCAGCAGCGACTGCAGATAGGGATGCTGCGCGTCGCGGAAGATATCCGTCAGCGCGCCATGTTCCATGACCTCGCCGTGATACATGACGACCACTTCCTCGGCCATGTTGGCGACGACGCCCAGATCATGGGTGATCATCAGGATCGCCATGCCCAAATCGTCCTGCAGGTCCCGGCACAGTTTCAGGATCTGCGCCTGGATCGTCACGTCGAGCGCGGTGGTGGGTTCGTCCGCGATCAGCAGCGCCGGGTGGCAGACCAGGGCCATCGCGATCATCGCGCGCTGGCGCAGACCGCCGGACAGTTCGAAGGGATAGGTGCGGATGGCGCGGGCCGGATCGGGGAAACCGACGCGGGCCAGCATTTCCTCGGCCATCGCGATCGCTTCCGCGCCGCTCACGTTGCGGTGCAGTTCCAGCGCCTCGCAAATCTGGTTGCCGACCGTATGCAGCGGCGAGAGCGAGGTCATCGGTTCCTGGAAGATGATCGAAATCCGCCCGCCGCGCAGCGACCGCATGTCCGGTCCGTCGCGGTCCATCGCGGCGATGTCCAGAACGGTCCCCGGCTTGTCGGGGTCGCGGAACAGGATTTGTCCGCCGGTGATATGCGCGGATTTCGGCAGGATGCCCATGATCGCCTGGCTGACGACGGATTTGCCCGAGCCGGACTCGCCGACCAGGGAAACCGTTCGTCCCGCCGGGACCCGGAAGGAAACGCCCTTAACGGCCTCTATCTGCCCTTCCGGCAGATCGAAACTGACTCTTAGGTCGCGGACTTCGATTAAGTTTTCGGACATGGGCCAGGACGGCTCCCCCTGCTGACGATCACCTGTATCCGGCGTTCCGGGATGTTCTTAACGCCCCCGGTTACTTGGCGCCGGTTAAATATTACGGAAGAAAATGTTCACAACTGGTTAAGAGCCGTCAACTGAAACGCTCCCGACCCCCCTATTTTCGGCGGAAAAAGAACTCTCGATGCTTTTCCGGCTGCTTTTCATTCTTCCACCCCGGCATTTCGGTCGAGCCGAATGCCGAGCGCAAGGAAATTTTCGCGGCTGGGAATATCCAGCTCGATGCCGTTTTCCAGGATCCAGCGCGCGGCGTATTTCGCGACCAGATCGAAATCCGCCAAGGCGGAATCCAGGACGATCCGGCTCCTTCCGTCCTTCAGGGTCAGCTGCATCCACCCTTTCCGGCTTTTCCGCCGTGTGGCGTAGAAGCGCAGCTTGGCCGATTTCAGATCCTTCCAGGCAAGGCTGGCGCGAAACGGCGCGGTCACGGTCAGGGTATCCGCGGTCACGGCGACCTTGGTCACCCATTTCTGCGCGGTCTTCACGCCGAAGGCCAGGAACAGCATGCCGGCGGCCAGGAAGATCCAGTACAGCACCGGAAGGGGGTTCAGGAATAGGGCGGGCCCGATGGTGAAGAACAGGCCGGCGGCGCAGCGGGCGAAATCCGCCAGCAGCGGTCGCCGTTCATAGGCGCTGTGTATCGTCTGCTCCGTCATGCCGCCGCCAGATCCGAGAAAGGGTCGCACCAGGCCGCCGCCGGATGGTCCGCGACAACTCTCGCCAGTGTTCGCAGGAATGTCCAACAGGCTTCGTCATGGACGATGTGATGGGTCATCACCCCGGTCGGCTCTTCCAAGGCATCACCGGTGCGCCGGGCGCGCAGATGGCCGGCGATCAGGCCCAGCGCTTCCGCGTCGCCGACGAAACCCCGGCTGGTCCGCCAGGCGAGGATGTCGCAATGGGTGTCGACCCATCGGCGCGGCCCCGGCGGGCGGTTCGCACGGCGATAGGTGGAGAGCGCCAAGAGCCCGGCACTCTCAAGCTTCGCGGGCAGGGTGTCGGCGATCCGGTTCCAGGGCGGGGCGAGCGCGGGGCGGAAGCGCGGCCCGAACAGACCGGCCAGCCGTTCCCGGCCCTTGGCAAGATCGGCCAGCATCTCCGCCTCGTCGCGGCCGGCGGGAAATTCGCATTTCTTTTCCCCGGGACCCGCATGGCTCCGATGCGCATAGCCGTGCTGGATGACGGTAAGGGCGGGATGCCGGTCCAGCGTCTGCGCGAGCGCCGGGTCCGCCAGGGCCGGGATGACGGCGAGGGACACCGGCGCGCCCGACGCGGTTTCCGCCAGCCGGTCCAGCACCGGTCCGGGCCTCGTGGCATCGTCGTCGCGCCACCACAGCGTCGCGATCCGCGCGGCGGCATGCCAGCGGTCCAATTCCTGCTGCAGTTCCTGCCAGGGGTCGACGGTCAAGACTGTCCCCTTTCATCGGGTCTTTCTTCGGCGGGTAATCCCAATCCCGCCGCGGCGGCGATGGTCCCGGTATGGAACAGGTTCAGCATCCGCGCAGTCCGTTCCGCACCGGCCAGGTCGATCGGGGCGGCCCGGTCGTTCGCGGCGGCCCGGTCGTTCAAGGGGGTACGGTCGTTCAAGGGGGTACGGCGGCCGCGCCCGGCCTGCGCCGCGACCGCCGCCAGCAGGGCGGCGCCGGTCAGGCCGGTTTCGGGCAGCACGCTTGCGCCCAGGACGGCGGCCATTCTGTCGGCCCGCATCGCCTGTTCCTTCTGCCCGCCCTCCGCGAATGGGCACAGGACGGCGGGCGCGCCGCTGGCGACCAGGTCGACCGCGGTGTTGTAGCCGGCCTGGCTCACGGAAACGGCGGCGCGCGACAGCAGCGCCCGGAAATCCGGCCGCGCCGGCTCGACCGTCACATGGGCGGGCGCGGGATCCTCCGCCATCGCCATGTTGCGGCCGACCAGCAGGCGCCAGCGCCAGCGGTCCCCGCCGGGAAGGGCGGCGGCCTCCAGGGCGGCCCGGAACAGCGCCGCGCCGACCGCGCCGCCGCCGGCGGAGACGATCACCTCGTCCCGCCCCGTGGCGCCGTCGTCCGGTCCGTCCGGCTTCGCGACATAGCCAGTATAGACGATGGGGATTTCGAGCCGCCCGGCGGCGGCGAAAGAGTCTTCCAGCCGGGCGATGCGCGGGTCGCCATGAACCAGGACAAGGCCGAAAAATCCGTTCGCCCAGGACAGGCATTCCTCGATCCTGTCCGGGGCGGTTTTCGGTTGCAGGATATCCCGGATCGAGCAGGCCGCGGGCACGCCCCTGTCCCGCGCCAGTTGAAGCAGGGGCAGCAATTCGTGGCGGAAGCGGCGGCGCGCGAAGGGAAATCCCTCGACCAGCAAAAGATCGGGTTCCGCGGTCCGAAACCCGTCCATCAGGGCCTCCCTGCGGCGGGTCCAAAGCGCATCGCCGGCGGGCTTCCCGTTTTCGTCCAGCAGAACGGAGAAACCCGCATCCGCCGACCGCAGATCGGGCAGGGGCACCCAATGGGATACCGGGCGGTCCCGGCCGTCCGCCGTGCAGGACCCCCGCCCCGTCGCCATCGTGACGTCGAAACCGAGGTCCCGGCAGGCGGATGCGATCGCGAAGGCGCGCTCCATATGCCCGATGCCGAGCAGATGCTGCACATGAATGAAAAGGCGCGGGGTCATCTTTCGATCGGTTGGCGGTTCACCGGGGCCGGTCAGGTGAGCGGATAGTTGAGCGTGTCGACACTGAGGGTCCCATCCGGGGCGAGGTTGAACCGATGCAGACAGGCGTTCTTCAGTTTCACCGGCGCATCCGTGGTCATGTCCCAGCCCGTGGCCATGGCGTAGAGCGCCCGGATCACGGCCTTGTGGGCGACGATCAGACAGGGTTTCCCGGCTTCCGCAATTTCCGTCAGCAGGGGTTTCAGCCGCTCCATCACCATGCGCGGGCTTTCGCCGCCGGGCGGCGTGAAGTCCAGGCCGCGCGCTTCGTTCGCGCGCATCTCTTCGCCCAGGCGTTCGCGCAGGTCCGACAGGCGTTCGCCCTCCCAGTCGCCGAAATCCATCTCGATCAGGCGCGGATCGATGACCGGCTCCGGC
>Ga0209692_10002204_pt1 | contig 22455 bp, 19 predicted proteins | sample tdDd472_FD_187129 | JGI IMG/M metagenome (GOLD analysis project Ga0209692, IMG submission 187129) | Marine sediment microbial communities from the Atlantic coast under amendment with organic carbon and nitrate - tdDd47.2 (SPAdes)... | ecosystem: Environmental > Aquatic > Marine > Coastal >... | reverse complement strand
AAAACGCTTTGCAGGCGCCGGAACATTTATCAACTGCCGGTAAGCGAAGAAACGCTTCTTCGCCTTCAAAAAGAAATATTCTTTTTCTTCTTGCATTAAACTGTTTAAAACTTATAATCCCCCGTTATTAGCAAAAGAGCACAATTATGGCCAATACACAAACAGTACAGCAGGCATTTCACATTCACCCCCTTCAGAAGGTCCTCCTGAGCTTTCTCGGGCTGATTCTTACCGGGGCTCTTCTCCTTATGCTCCCGGGCATGGCGATTGCTCAAACTTCCTTTACCGATGCCCTTTTTACCGCCACATCCGCGGTATGCGTAACCGGGCTCATAACCCTTGATACCGCCGGGCATTTTACCCTGGGAGGAAAAACACTTATACTCCTTCTGATACAGCTGGGGGGCCTCGGTATCATGACCTTTTCACTGGGGCTTCTCTCAATGCTGGGTAAAAACCTTTCACTTCAGTGGCGCTTTACCTTCAGCGATCTTTACAGCGGTTTTGAGGCGGTGCCGGCGCGAAAAATAATCCGCCTCATTCTCATCTATACGCTTGTCATCGAAGGGATAGCAAGCTGCATTCTTTTTTTTGCCTTTCTTCCCGGCCGAAGCGTTTCGGCTGCCCTGGGACACGCGGTCTTTCATGCCGTGTCAGCCTTCTGCAACGCCGGCTTTTCAACATTTTCTGACAGCCTGATCAGGTTCCAGGGGAACCCTCTGATTATTTTGACCATATCGACGGCAGTCATTCTCGGGGGCCTCGGTTTTATTGTCCTCTATGAACTGGTATCGGGCCCCCGCCTCAAGGGGAGAAGATTATTTTCACGTTATACGACACACAGCAGGATTATTCTCATAACTACAGCAATTCTCCTCCTCGGAGGGACCCTGGTATTTTTTCTCCTCGAGAAGAGTCATGCCATGGCGGGGCTTTCAACGTCTGACCGCCTGCTGGCATCTTTTTTCCATTCAGTCAGCTGCCGCACCGCCGGCTTTAACAGCATTAACATTTCAACACTTCGGGAAAGCACGCTCCTTGCCACCATGGCACTGATGTTTATCGGCGGTTCTCCCGGCTCCATTGCAGGAGGAATTAAAACGACTACCATTGCGGTAATCTTCCTTCTCTTACGGGCAAAGTTCAGGGGAGAGGAAGATGTCGTCATCTGGGGACGGTCTATAGAGAAAGAAACTATCGACCGCAGCATGACACTGATAATTCTCGCTTTTTTATTTGTATCACTGGTAACCTTTATCATGCTCACCATTAAAGACTTTGACTTGGGGCATTCTTTTATATCAGTTATTTTCGAAGCGGTAAGCGCCTTTGGTACTGTAGGACTTTCAACCGGCATTACCGGCCAGCTGCCCATAGCGGAAAAATATCTTATTGCTGCGGTAATGTTTATCGGTCGCCTCGGGCCTCTGACCCTTATTACCGCCCTGACACTGCGCCACAAAAAACATTTGATCGATCATCCCGAAGAACAAATCATGATAGGATAAACTATGAAACGATATGTAACCATCGGTCTCGGCAATTTTGGATTCAACCTTGCCCGCACCCTTGAAGAAAGCGGCTGTGAGGTTCTCGGCGTCGATTCTTCCCGTGAAGCTGTTGACGCGGCAAAGGATTATATTACCCGGGCTGTAATCGCCGACGGCGCCAGCAGAGAGACTCTCCAGTCTTTGATGCTGAAAGATTTTGACGGGGCCATTGTCAGCATCGGCCAGGATATGGCACCCAGTATTCTTATTGCCCTCTACCTGAAAGAACTCGGCATCAAACGGCTCATCGTTCGGGCCGTATCCGATGACCATGCCAAAATACTCCAGCAGATAGGTGTTACAGAAACCATATTCCCCGAGACTGCTGCCGCGGTCAGGCTTGGTAAACGCCTTGCCAGCAAAAACGCTGTTGATTACCTCCCCCTGGGAAGCGAACACAGCATTGTTGAGGTTATCCCCAAAAAATCCTTTATTGGAAAATCACTCAGGGATCTGGAAATCACCAGACGCTTCCACTGTCAGGTTATAGCCCTGAAAATAACCGATAGCACATCAGCCCCGGATATCGCCAGGGAAGACAATCTTATCATCCCGCCGGGTGCTGATGATATCATCACAAAGGACACAATCATGGTAATCATTGGAAAAGACAGTGATATTAAGAAACTGCAGCGGGGTAAATGATTAATTTACTTGTAAAATACAGTGACAGTTTTTTCATGACTCCTAATGAAGATAAATAAACTGATATCCCGACTCCAGGACAAACTCCAGCAGGCATTGATCTACGGAGACATTTCTCGTTTTCTCTTTCATCTCCTGGTTTCAATTGTACTCGGAATGGCAGCCGGGGGCTCAGCGATGCTCTTTCATTTTGCCCTTGAGGCGATGAAAGGTGTCTTTTCACCTGAAAGCACCGGAGCAAAAACCTCTTCCTTTCTCATAGTCCTTATACCCGCGGCAGGCGCATTAATCACCGCCCTCATGACCAGGGTTTTTCGAAAGTTTTCAAAAGAACGGGGAGTCCTCAGTGTCATTAAATCGCTTTTGTTAAAGGAAGGGAACCTTTCAGCCAGGGGTACTCTCTTCCAGGCCATCGCACCGGTTATATCTCTCGGTACCGGCGCCCCCCTTGGGCCAGAAGGCCCGGCGGCCCGTCTCGGCAGCGGCATCGGATCTATCATGTCCCGCATCTTTAAGATGCAGGTCCATAATATGAAAATGTACACCGCTGCCGGAGCGGGAGCGGCAATTTCCGCGGTATTTAACGCACCGATTACCGGTGTATTTTTCGGCATTGAAGTCATACTCCTCAACGATATGAAAAACCAGGCCCTCAGCGCCCTTATCGTCTCATCAGTTGTAGCCGATATTGTATCCAGGGCGGTTCTGGGAAACAGCCACATCATACAGCTTCCCGCCTATGACCTGGGGGGAATCGGCACATATCCCCTTTACCTCATAATGGGAATAACCTGTGGAATCTTTGCCCTCCTCTACTTCAGAATGAATGCCATCGCGGCATACCTTTTTGACAAAAAGCTGAAGATTAAAAATGAATACCTTCGTCTCATTCCTTTAAGTCTTCTTTTCGGCCTGGTGCTGATGCAGTACAGCCACCTCTTCGGTATCGGGTACGGGACCATCCACGATGTACTCAACAACCGCATTGCCCTTGAAACGGTCATTATTCTTTTATTTCTCAAAATTGCCTTTGTTGCCCTCTTTTTACAGGGAGGGGCCTACGGAGGAACCTTTGCTCCATCCCTGGTTATCGGAGTACTGCTCGGATATTCCTTTGCCAGCGTCGGTACTATCCTTACCGGCATCCCCATGGACCCGGTTGCCTTTTCAATTGTTGCCATGGGAGGAATTCTCGCAGGAATAAACTCGATTCCCCTCACCAGCATGATGCTGGTTTTTGAGATTTCCAATGACTACCGGGTAATCCTGCCCCTGATGCTGGTCAGTGTTATTGCCCACCTGATTTCCTTTTCATATAACCGGGGGAGTATCTACCAGGTTGGGCTGAAAAAATCAGGCATCGATATATCAAAACTGAATGAAGTTGACCTTCTCGGAAGAATCGCCGTTAATGAGTTAATGAAAGGAAAAATTGATACAGCCAGTTTCCGTACTCCCTTCAGGGAGCTCTCTGAAATTATTCTGAAAAGCCGCCTCGGTGATGTCGTCATTACCGGTGACCGTGACAATCTTCTCGGCATTGTTTCGCTCATGGATATCCGCCAGGCTTTCATGAATAATGAACTCGTTGATCTTCTTATTGCGGGAGATATCATGCGCCCCGTCCCCCAGGTACTGGAAAACGAATCAGTCTCTTCGGCCATGCAGAAAATCAAGGAATATGACCTTGAAAATATTCCCGTTGTCGACAGCAGTGACACAGAAAAAATAGTTGGCATTTTAACTCACTTTGATATTATTCAGGCTTATAACCGAAACCTTGAAGAATGGGAGACCAACCAGATTCTTCTTGATTTCGGTCAACCCCAGGAGCCGTGAGAGGAGGCAGTCTAATGGCAGCAAAGAAAAAAACTTCCCCCAAAAAAACCTCAAAAAAAGCATCAGATAAATCACCCAGAGCATCAGCCAAAAAAGGCAGTACGAAAAAAAGCGCCTCGAAGAAAACAGCTGCAGCTAAACTAACACCCGGTGTAAAAAAACTGGTCTCTCTCGCAGAAACCCTGACAAAAGACGAAATAGAATTTCTCATCAGCCAGGCTGAGACGATGATACGAAACCACGCCGTTATCGAACGCCGGGAAAAGAAGTTAAAAAACCGTGATAAGGTTGCCGCGGCAATGGACCCTGTCAAAAACAAGTCAACTATTGAAATTATTGAGGGGGAAGAAGGCCGTCATTTCATCATAGTGCTCGGCACGGAAAGAAACTTTTTTTCCCGCGAAGAGATGAAAAAACTTGTCAAGCTATGCCATGCTGCCAGTGATGAACGGGACGGCATGCGGCGCATCTACACATGGCTCGAGCGCTTCAGAAGCGACCTTATTAGGGATAATGATTTTGGAAGTTCAGCTGATCCGGGGCTTGCGACTATATATAACAAAATAATTGAAACCTATATGGTAGGGGATTAAAACTGCCGGGCAGCATCAAGGTGTTTAAATATTTTTAAAAGATACTGCCTTCCAGACAGAAAAAGCAGTATCTTTTTTTAGTTTTTCCATGCATTTTCATCTACTATTTTTCTACATTTTAATACACATTAGCAGAACTTTTGTACAACTCCTTCTAAAAAGCCATCAAAAAAAGAAAATATCCATTGACAAACTGACCGGGTCTCCTCCAGCATAACATAGACGGCAAGTCTATGTTATGCATATTAACGGCTATCTCACATAAATATAAAAGGAGCGTACAATGGAAACTTTCACCCATCAACATCCTGCAAAAAATACAGAAATTGATACATCAACAACAAACACCATAACTCCTGATGCAAAAAAATTAAGCATATTGAAGATACAACGGAGCTGTGTTCATGACGGTCCCGGTATCCGTACAACAATATTTTTTCAGGGATGTGCATTAAGATGCTTATGGTGCCAAAATCCTGAGTCGCAGTCCTTTAATCCAGAAGAAGGCCTTGATGAAAATTATTCTATTTACGATGTTATGGAAATAATTTTAAGAGATAGAGAGTATTATTTAAAAACAGGCGGCGGTATAACTCTAAGCGGAGGAGAACCTCTTCTTCAGGATGCAGATAGTCTTATAGCTTTATTAAAAGAATTAAAAAAAGAAAAGATACATATTTCTGTTGAAACTGCTCTTCAGTCTGCATGGGAAAATATTAGTAAAATTGCACCATACATTGACCTGTTTTTTGTTGACCTGAAAATTGTGGGAGATGAGGAGCTTCATAAAAAATATACCCAGCATGACGGCACATTGATCTATAGCAACATCAAGAAATTGATTAATTTAAATGCCAATATAAAATTCCGTCAGGTGATTTTACCTGGCTTAAATGACATGGATAGCAGTATAAAAGCAACTGCCGGTTTTTTAAAGTCCCTCAACTATGACACAATTGAACTGTTGAAATACCATAACATGTATGAAGACAAAGCCAAACGTTTGAATATTGAACAGGAATCATTAAACATTACACAGGACCAGAGTCATAAGTCCCTTTTGAGATCTGTCGAATTGTTCAGATCTTTTAATATCAAAGCTGAAAACATTGACTTAAAGTCATACACACATAAAGCTGATTTCACTAAACGAGTTATTGATATACGAAATGAAGTCAGGGAAAGCGACTATCATCTCTGCATTGAAGCCTCTAAACTTAAAACCAAATACTACAAAAAAAATGGTTTTTCAAAACCTACACCTGTTCACAGGTCTGAACGTCTTGCCTATGTATTGAAGAAAAAAAAAGTCATTGTGTATCCCGGGGAACTGCTTGTCGGCAATTTTACTTCTCAAAGAGTAGGCGCTCAGGTATGGGAAGAACATTTCGGCATACTTCTTGTATCTATCATTCATCAAATAAATCGTCAGACTCCTGTTTCATTTCAAATTTCCTTAAAGGATAAACTCGTATACTATTTTAAAATATTTCCTTTCTGGGCAAGGCATTCACTGATAAGCAAAGTAAACAACTTGAAATCATATATACTGACTATTGCACAGGCATCTGAACCCTCTGCTGGATTTAATAATAACATGGCGGCTATAGCTCATTACTGTGTTAATTATGAACGTGTCCTTAAACTTGGAACTACCGGACTAATAAAAGAAATTGAAGAGAAACGAAAAACAATGCCTGATGACAGCCAGGATTTCTATGATGGTGCACTTATCGGCCTTTACGCATTAGAGGATTTTGCAGAAAAATATGCAGACAATTTATCAAGTTTAAGCAAAGAGGAAAAAGATCCGGAACGCCACAAAGAGCTTACAGCAATGTCTCATATTTGCAGACATGTGCCCAAAAATCCTGCACGCACATTTCATGAAGCGCTGCAGGCTATGACTTTACTGCAAATTGCGATATGTATTGAGTCTTACGAAAATGCTGTTTCTCATGGACGCCTTGACCAGATATTACTTCCTTACTATGAAAGAGATATAAAGGCTGGAATCCTTACCTATGAAAAAGCAAAAGAACTACTGGCACTATTTGTCATTAAAATGGATGAAGCGATACTGGCAAGTGATGGTGATACATATCTAAGGATCTCAAGGCTTTTTGAGACCCAGTCAACTGACCAGACAGTGACTGTTGGCGGTCTTACAAAAAACGGTAGGGATGCCACTAATGACCTTACTTTTATGCTGTTGGACATTTGCGAGCTGCAGCCCCTCGCTGTAAACATGACAGCAAGAATTCATGAAGACAGCCCTGTCGAATACCTGGACAGAATATCCGAGATATATATCACCGGAGCGCCTATGCCGGCTTTATATAATGACGAAATCTATATTGATTCCATGAAAAAACATTATCCAACTACTTCCATAAATGATATTAGAAATTATTCAATAATAGGATGTGTTGAACCGAATGCTTCAGATGATCATTTTGGAAATACTGACTGCGCCAATGTAAATGTAGCATTACCTTTCCTGCAGGCATTAAAAGGGCAGTCAAATGATTTGTGGAATATAGGATTCAGAGAGCAGATAGGAAATATAACAGCCAAATTTATTGAATACAATTTCAGGGGAGATAATAAATTTTCCAAATTTATATCCTCAAATTATGCTGACAGGCGTATAAGAAAAAAAGTCGAAAAAGCATCCCGTAATTATAATCCTCCTGCAAGCATGGAAGAGCTGCTTGAACGTTATCAAAAAAGATTAAATCATTTAACCGGTTCAATATTAGCCGGCCATCAAAAAATTGACAAAGCTCTCTGTAAAGGTTTCACCATACCTCTTGCATCTACACTTTTCCCCGGTTGCATTGAGAATGGAAAAGATGCATATGAAGGCGGGGCAACACTTAACAGTCATGGCATTCAAGGGGTTGGAATTACCGATGTCGCTGATTCACTATACGCTCTTAATGAGGTTGTTTTCAAACAAAAACTGTATACTATTGATGACGTCATTAAAGCCATTGATAATAATTTCGAAGGTGAGTATTATCAAAAAATCAAATCTGCATTACTTAATGTTCCAAAATTTGGAGATGATGGCTCTAATGAAACTGTAAAATGGGAGAATAAATCATTAGACTGCTATGTGAAATCTTTAGCAACAGTAGAAAATTCTCCACGTAATGGCCTGTATACTGCCGGTTATTATGCATTAAATGTTAATATTATTTACGGGCTTAAAACTCCCGCTCTGCCTTCAGGCAGATTGAGAGGCACCCCGCTTGCACACAGTGTTGCTCCTCATTATGGGATGGAACAGGCAGATTTGTCTTCTCATTTAAATTCTATATCCAACGTTAATTTTGCTGACTACGCTCCCAATGGCACTACTGTCACATTCACTATTGATGCAGGATTATTCCAGGGCCCCGATGGAATCAAAAACCTTTCAGGTATCATCAGCTCCTATTTCAAGAAGGGGGGCATGCAGTTTCAGCCCAATGTTATCGACCGGAAAATTCTATTAGAGGCCTACGAAAACCCTGAAAAGCATAAATACCTTCTGGTTCGGGTTGCGGGTTACTGCGCTTATTTCAATGATCTCTCTGATGAACTGAAAATGGCGATTATCAACCGGACCTGTTACTCGTAAAATTCATTACCTGAGACGTTAATTTTCATTTTCTTCTTCATGCATTGGCAGGAAAAGGTTTTTTCTGAAGAGTCTCCTTTCCTGCCAGCAACCCTCTTCCTGTATTTAAAAAATATAATATTAGTGTTGACGAGCAGCTGTAATCGCTATTTTAATGTACTTAGTTAACTTTAATAGAAATATGTCGTCTTTCCAACCGCCAATAGGAGCAAGGTTAAATCAAACATAATTTGAATAACTTTTTTGAACTCCTGCAGCACCATACTATATAATCCAGGATCAGGGGTAAGTAAAATGCAAGAATCAGACGGTAAAAATGCTTTCATGGAAGATGAACCAAATCTCTTTTCCAATGTAATGGTCAGCAACAACATGAGAATGCTTAAGGCATTTATCAGTATTGTACTGCTGGCCAATATAGCTACAATAGCAGTGAAATTAACCGGAACTTCATCAAAACACCTGACCTTTAAAAATATAATTATTGAGCTTATTCTGATCTCACTAATCGTAGCAATTTCATTTTTGATTTCTCAAAAGATGAAAAATGCGGTTATCTCCAGCTATATTTTTATCACTGGAATAATTGCATCAATCTGGGTATTTCAATTTTTTATATATGGAGCGACCGAGCTTTTCGCGATCCATTACATTGCCCTTGCCTTGAGTGTTTTTTATTTCGATAAAAAAATTACGATATATACTCTTCTGCTTATTTTAATCTCCCAGACCACACTGCTTTTTTTACACCCTGAACTGATGCCGGGAGGGGCAAAAAGCAACCTGATAGTCCGGTATTTAATTTTCATATGGACCGGCATCGGTGCCTCGGCAGGTGCCGGAGCCACCAAAGACCTTCTCGCCCTTGCAGTGAAAAAGCAGACCGAAGCGGACCGCAACATGAAGGACCTTAAAAAAATTGCAGTGGCTATGGTTGATTCTGTCGAGGTTCTGAAATCACATACACAGCATCAGGAATCCATAACCGGCAAGATGGATTCTATTTCCCAGGACCAGGCGGTCTCCCTTGAAGAAATATCATCATTCCTGGAAGAACTGGCCGCAAATTCAGAGACGATTAATGATGTCGCAAAATCTCTATACGGCGACATTAGTCAGACCGTTGATTCTGTCGAAGAGTTTAAAGAAATGAATGACTCAGTAATAGAAGATTCCAGTGAAATAATTGAAACACTTAAGGAAATATCCCTCTATTCAAAAAACAGTGCCGACCACATTAAACTGACAAAGGAAAAATCAGCAACATTAAAAAACAAAAGCAATGAGATGTCAAATTTTGTACAGGTAATCAACGATATCGCCGACCAGGTAAACCTGCTTTCTCTCAATGCTGCAATTGAAGCGGCACGAGCCGGGGATTCCGGACGGGGATTTGCTGTAGTAGCCGATGAAATATCCAAACTTGCCGATGCCACCACAAATAATGCGAAGGAAATAAACAGGATAATTGTTGAGAACCAGCAGCAGATGGATGAAAGCACACAGCTTATCGATGAATCATCAATCATGACCGAGAAACTCAATGAGGCAATTTTAAAGATTAAAGACAGGGTCAAAGATGCGGGAGATCGAATGAGAATTATCGGAGATAAAATTAAAACTATACGGGAAATCAATTCAAATATTCATGAAGCTAGTTCTTCAATTGAAAATTCTTTCCAGCAGCAGGAGACCGGCATCAGTGAATCAAGTGAATCCATAATCAATGTTGCCGGAGACGCTCAAAAAATAGTTACCATCTCAGGTTCAATTCTCGCGGCAAACAGTACGCTGAATGATATGTCAGCACAAATGGAGGTGCTTGCCAGGAGCATGATCGGCAGCTCAGAAATTTAAAACAATCCCGGCAGCATAAACCAGACTGTGAACTCATAACGCACCCATTCTGGACACAAAAAAAGAGGACTTCCTCATCAGAATATCCCCTTTTTTTATAACCTTTTTGTGTACTGATTAAGCTTGTGCTTCTTCAGCCTTTTCTTCTTCTTCGCCATCGGCGGAAGAAAAATTAATAGGAACATAGGCGCCGCAAAAATGTGTCCAGGCGGTTACCCAACAAACAATTCCCAGCCCCAGAAGTATAACAGTAGCCACAGCACCTGTTTCGAGGATATAGATGTTAATTAAAAAAGCCAGGCCAACCATAAACCTGAGATAACTGTCAGCAGATCCGATATTTTTTTTCATTACAATCCCCTGAATAGTAAAATAATAACAGAACCGCGGTTTTATACAGAGCCGTCTGAGTTTGCAGAAAACAGCCCTTTTCACCGGTTCCGAAAAGTCGATGAAGCAGTCCCGAAAGCAGCCAGAAACGCTTCAAACACTGTAATTATGAAAGCCTCCATTTAATCTGCAAGTAGAATTTTCTTATTGACTATTTTTTTTGGATATTTGAACTAACCAGAACAGGACTCCTTCAACAGGGGAGACTGCACAAGACGGCTCTATCCGCTCCCGATAGAGTACTATTACCAGAGAGGACCACCATGTCACGAATACTATCAGGAATCCAGCCTTCGGGCACCTTTCACATAGGCAATTTTTTTGCCATGATGCAGCAGATGATAAACTTTCAGGAAGACCATGAACTCTTCTGTTTTCTTGCCAACTATCACGCCATGACCAGCAGCGAAGACAGTGAAGCTCTGAAAGCCAATACCATCGAGGCGGCAATCGACTTTCTCGCCCTGGGCCTTGATCACGAAAAGGCCCACTTCTGGGTACAGTCTGATGTTCCAGAAGTTACTGAACTGACCTGGATTCTCTCCTGCCATACCAGTCTCGGCCTCCTTGAACGGAGTCACAGCTACAAGGACAAGGTTGCCAAGGGCATTACCCCCAACTCTGGACTCTATATCTACCCGATTCTCATGGCATCAGACATTCTTCTTTTTCACAGTGAGATTGTTCCTGTGGGAAAAGATCAGAAACAGCACCTGGAGATCACACGGGATATAGCAAATCACTTTAATAATATATTTGGGGAAGTTCTGACGATCCCGGAACCCCTCATAGCCGAGGAAATTGCGGTCATACCGGGAACCGACGGCCAGAAGATGAGTAAAAGCTACGGCAATACAATCGGTATGTTCGAGGAAGAAAAGGCCTTAAAGAAAAAGGTCATGCGCATCCAGACAGATTCAACACCCATGGAAGACCCAAAGGATCCCGATACTTGTATTGTCTTTGCCCTTTATAAACTCTTTGCAGAAAAAGACCAGGTCGAAAATATGCGGGACCGCTACACCAAAGGGGGCCTCGGATACGGCGACGCGAAAAAAGAACTCTTCGGTCTCATCTGGGAGTACTTTGCCCCCTACAGAACCCGCCGCGATGAGCTCGCCGCTGATCCGGGAGAAGTGCAGAATATATTAAAGAAGGGTGCCGCAAAGACCCGCATGGTGGCCCAGGATTCACTGGAAACAATTAAAAAGGCCGTAGGTCTTTCGATATAGACATCCAAAGGCAAAAATTTTGAAGGCGGGATTCGTAAAGGCGAGGATTGCCATCCTCGCCTTTACGAATCTCATCCGCGCCTTCACATGCTATTGCATCTCTTCCATACCCTTCAGCAGCGTTTCAGCATACAGCGTATGATGAACGTAGGGACCAATATGGGTCCCGGGAAAAGACTTCAGGGTCAGCCCTGAGCCCTTCAGGACATTGCCCGGATAGTACTTCTGCCAGAAGGCTTCTTCTTCCTTTCGTGTCAGCTTTTTAATATTTTCCACTCCCATGTTATCGAGTTCAAACATGGTGTCTTCCTGTCCAAAAATGACCGTAATATTTTTCAGACCAGCAACAGGATAATTCCCATCGGTCTGGTAGAGTGTACAGTCCTGGCCGTTCCTGAACCAGCGGAAGGGTTTCCCCAGATGAAAGTTTCCATAAATACATGAAGGAACAGAACCGAAAAAATCATAGGTGCAGCCCTTTGCAAAACCGCAGCCCGCGTCAAAGACATGGTTTCCATTGCCGCGGAAGGTATCCTTGAATCCAAGATGAAGGCCCTCGCCGGCAAAATTAGTGGTGCCCGCCAGGGGAGCGACGCAGCTTTTTCCTCCCCACTTTTCATAGCCCGCGGGAGTAACCTGGCCCATGTTAATAATCGATTCAGAATAGAGCCAGGCAAGGCGCCGCGAAATAATCGCGCCATGAGAGTAGCCTACAAGTGAAACCTGTGCGGGTATCATCTCATCGTCGACCCCGGTCTTTTTAACCGGTGTAATGACAACTTTCTTTTCGGTAATCTTCTTATACCCTTTAATGCGGATACCCTTTTGATGCAGGGCATATTCGGCAAGCTCCATAAGAAGGACATCCTTGGCACGGTCACCGCGCCATTTTTTATCCCGTCCATAGGGAGTATTCATAACGGGGACAACCACAATACCGGATCGGCTCATCATGGCAAGGTCAGTGGAAAAACAAAGACCGTCGTCGGCCTGCTGCATGTGGCCCTGGACAAAAAGAATGACACTCCCCGCGAGGCTTCCCGCCTCTTTATCTCGGACCTTCTCTTCATCAGTTCTGGCATCAATGAGCAGTACATCTCCGCCGAGATAATCTTCGTTAAAGCGAATCTTTACGCCCTGTACATTAAATTTTTTTGGTTTGATACGCTTCTGCGCGGCTTCGCCTGTAGACACGGCCCCAAGGCAGAGGAGTGCCGCAACCAGTATATTTAAAATCCTCATCACACAGCTCCAGTTCGTTTGTTGTCTGTTTTTATTTTGTCAATGTGTGTAAATGGAAAAATGCCCCATACACAATTCGGTTTATTTTTCTTTATCTGTTTCTGTTTTTTCTTTATCTGCTTTATCTTTCTTTTCAGCTTCTTTTGCCGGCAGGGGTCTTATCTGTTCGATACCCTTCAGCACCGTTTCAGCCCAGATCTTATAATTCACCACGGGGCCGATATGATTTCCCTTTAGAACATGAAGTTCAAGTTTACTTCCTGCGGTAACCGCACCGGGATAAAATTTCCCGAAGAACTTTTCCTGCTCCGCTGCTGTTACCTTTTTCGGATCTTTGACGCCTGCGTCATCATCGTATTCAAAAAGCGTATCGTCATCACCGAAGATCACCACGATATGTTTGACCGCCGAAACCGGAAAATTTTTATCATCAGCCCGCACACTGCACTCGGCCGTATCCTTAAAGGTACGGAAAATCTTCCCCACATGGAAATTTCCGTAGATACATGAAGGACATGAGCGTGCCGTATCAGCAACCTGTCCCTTGATAATACCGCCGGCAGAGTCAAAGATATCTCCCCCTTCACAGCGGAAAATACCGAGACCGATATTCAGCCCTTCGATACCAAAACTGGTCATCAGGCAGGTAGGCCCGACACAGGAATACCCGCCCCAGTCAGAAAAACCAGCCGGGGCCATCTGGGCAAGTGAGACTACTGTTTCAGGATATGCGCTGGCAAAACGCCGCGCAAGCAGGCTTCCGTGAGACCATCCGAGGGAGATGAGCTTAGTTTCTATTATTGGTAAAGGAAGATTTTTCATTTTTTCACCAATGACTACTTTCATGTCGGTACGCGGGACGGCTCCCTCTACTGAGATTTCCTGTTCCCCGAGGATGCGCTTCACCAGGGCCATCAGAATAACTTCCTTACCCCGATCGCCTCGCCATTTAGATTTTTTACCATAGGGGGTGTCGCTGACCGGGACAATGCAGATTCCCGATTTTGACCGGAGGGCAATCTCAGCGATAAAATTATATCCATCATCGGGTCTCTGGTTATGGCCATGAAAAAAAACAATCACCGGGCCGCCGAGATGCTTTTCGGCCCTGTTACGCTCCTTTTCTTCCGTGGTTCTCGCGTCAACATACAGGTAGAGGCCTTTTATGTAATCTTTGTTAAAGCGGATCGGAACCTTCATCAGTTTCGGTTCCTTTGGGCGGGTTCTCTCTGCCGCAAAAAGAGACACGGGCACCAGAAGGAGCAGCAGTAGCACTACAGTTCGTTTCATCAGTCACTCCAGGCATTCTATCATTTAAGAAGAAGCATTCCCTTTTTTTTATAGTTGTACATTCAAGCGGGATTTTTATACTTTTTCTTTAATACAGATAATGAAACAGGGGGATTATTAATCAATAAAAATAAGTCTTTTCAGACTGATTTTAATTGATTTTGAAGAAAGTTTACTTAAACTTCTCCTTACACCCTCCCCGACAAAAAATTTCAATAATTTTGCTTCTGCTGGAATGATTCATGCTCTCACCCATGGCCTCCAGCACAAAAGACCAAAAGGTTAAACCATTGACAAAAATCAGACCTGCTGCCAAGATTATGCATATTTTAACATGAAAAAATAAAATGCTACAGGCAGATACTATGAAAAAGGCAAAGATTATTTATTTTTCCGCATCGGGAAAGACCCAAAAAGCAGCAGACTTCATAGAATCAGAATTAAAAAAAATTGATTTCAAGTCAGAAACAATTGCTCTTAATGGAGAAAAAAAAATCCCGGAGATAGATTTCTGCAACGAATCTATTATTTATTTCGGCACACCAACCTACATGTGGCATACACCCGCTCCGGTAAAGAAGTTCATCAAGGAGTTAAAAAACATTGAAGGGATCCCCTTTGGACTGTTCTGCACCTTCGGGGGAGTTACAACAGGCTCAAACCTTTCGTGGATACTTAGGCAGCTCAAAAAGAAAAACGCCCGAGTAACAGGAGCGTTAAAACTGAAGGCCGAACATTCCATGATGTTCAAGGGCGGCAGCCCCCTGGAAAAAGGGAAACCAGATGATAATGATATTCCCATGATAAAAAAATTTGTTGCCCGGTCCACGGAAAAAGCACTGGATACCGACAGTGAGCTGAAAAAAATACCCGGCATCATGCAGTACTTTTCATTTTTATCGCCTCCTGCAATCGGAAGCAAAATGATGCCGAAAATAAAGTTTTCCCCTGAAAAATGCACAGGATGCAGTGCCTGTATTCAAGCCTGTCCAACAAACAATATATTTTTAACTGAGAAAAAAGCTGATCGTCAAAATAACTGCATTAAATGCTACCGGTGTGTTGAAGTATGCAGTACCTCAGCAACAGATGCGGATCTCATTTCAACTGAAAAATTATTAAATCTGCTTTCAAAAATTCCTGAAAACAGATCTGAAGTATATTAATATTTTTTAGAGTGTGAGGCCCCACACTCTCTCTTGAGAATAAGAATACAATGAAAATTACAATAGTATATGACAACACGGCTCTGAGCAGCAATCTGATTGAAGACTGGGGATTCTCCTGCCTGGTTGAATGTGAAAACAGAAAGATTCTCTTTGATACCGGCGGCAAGGGAGGGGTACTCCTTAACAACCTGTCAGCATTACAAATAGATCCTGAAACGATAGATGATGTGGTCATCTCTCACCCTGACTTTGACCACATCGGCGGCCTCGCCCACATGCTTGAAATCAACGAGACCGCGGCGGTACACCTTCCCGTATCCTTTCGCGGAGTCAAGAGCGCCAACAGGGTCATTCACTATGACAGGTCGACTGAAATTTATACTAATATTTACTGTACCGGTGAACTGGGAGAGCGCGAACAGTCTCTGGCGATAAAAACCGACAAAGGAATAGTATTGATAATCGGCTGTTGTCATCCCGGCCTTGATACCATCATCAATTCAATAGATAACCTGGGAAACATTTACGCGGTTATCGGGGGCTTACATGGTTTTGCTGATTTTCCTCTTTTAGAAAAAACAGAGAAGGTTTGTCCCACCCACTGCACTCAGCATGCCGATGAAATCAAGAAATTTTACCCGGAAAAATTTCTTGAGGGCGGAGCGGGCCGGATTTTAGAATTATGAAAAAACCGGCATGTAAATGGTATCCTGTCTGCCCGATGAAATATTTTTTCGAAAGTGGCACACTGGAAAAAAAGTGGGTCGAGAATTACTGCCATGGCGACTGGCTCGCATGCGCAAGGTACCAAAAAGAAGAAAAGGGCATCTTCCATCCCGACAACATGCTTCCCGATGGTACGATTGACACAAGTCTTAAATAAAGCAGCAGAGGCCTGGAAGGTTTTTGAAAGTCTTACTTGAACTTCCCCGTTACATCATCCCGGGTGAGAAAGGAAATTGCAGACATTTCTATGCATGGAAAAAATCTATTTAACACCTGTTCCAGGTTGGCATTATTACATTATTTAAGTATACTATAAATGTCTTTTATATCCCTTACGTAACCAATTATTGTAAAAAGGAAATTTTTAGTGAAAATAGAAAATCTTACAAAAACCAGTAAGATTCACACCTGCAATGTCTATCTGGTCACTGACGACACCCATCATAAAGGTAAAAATACATTGGTTGATGTAGGGAAAGATCCGCTGGTAATTAACAAACTTAGAAATATTTCAAAAAACCTGAATAGAAAATTTAGACTTGACCAGGTAATTATCACACATGATCATTATGATCACTCATATATTTTACCGGAAATAGTAAAAGAATTTAACCCCAAAGTTTACGCCTATTCGCCAATTGTTAGAGGAATAAAAGCAATAGAAATACTAAAAAATAATCAATATATCAAACTGGGGGAAAAATACTTTATTGCCAGTCAGGCCCATGCTCACAGTGAGGACTCAATATTTCTTTATTCCCAGGCAGCAGGGATTTTATTCACCGGTGATGTTAACTTCAGGCTCAGGATACCAACCGGAGAATATTCTAAAAAATTTCTTCAAAATTTAAAAACAATCAGCAAACAGAATGTAAAGACAATTTTTCCCGGACACGGGGAACCTGTATTTGATAACTGCAATCCCATTTTATTACGAACACTTACGAATGTTACACAATCAGCTATAATAGCCTGATAGTGTTCTGAACATTTTTTACTGATTCGTACAAAAATCCATCACCAGTCTGGCAGGCTATTTTGAAAATATTACTTAAACTTCCCCTTTACATCATCCCGGGTGAGGAAATATATAGCAGGAATTTCAAAAGCAAGAAGAAGCCCCCGGCTTATGATAATATAAAAGTCCATTTCTACAAGCTTAATAGAAGTAAAAAGGAAATTAAGGAAATAAACCACTGACAGGGCCACATGTATATCCATGATGTAAAGCTGAACCAGCCGGTTTACTTCCTTTTTCTGATGAATACCAAGAATATTCCAGGTTAAAAACCCGGTGAGAATAAAACCGAATATCACCGCAAAAAGTTTGCCCGCCACAAGGGCGGTTACAAACATAATTATCGCAATTTCAATATATAAAAGCGTAACGCCATAGGGAATAAACCTTATGAACAGATTATCTTTAGCAGCAACCGTTTCCTTATTGACCATATTCCACTAATCTTCCTATTTGTACTCCGGGGTCAGACGATCCTGTAATAAATTCTTGTAATAACCCGGATGCTGTGTAAAGCTGATCCAGAGGCGACAATATGACAGAAAAAACCGAACTGACAGTACCTGAAGAATTTCATCTTGAACGAATCGACAGGGTCTTAACAATAGCTCTGGAACTCGATTTGTCAAGAAGTTACATCCAGAAATTAATAAAAGATGAAAACATCCTGGTCAATGACCTGCCGGTAAAGGCAAACTATAAGGCAAAAACAGATGATCATATTGTTATAACGATTCCTGAACCTGAGGTCCTGGACCTGGTCGCCCAGGATATTCCCCTTAATATAATCTATCAGGATAATGATGTGGCGGTAATCAACAAGCAGCCGGGACTGGTGGTGCACCCGGGACCGGGGAACCATGACAGCACCCTGGTCAACGCCCTTCTCTATCATCTGACGGATCTCTCAACTATCGGCGGAACAATCCGTCCCGGCATCGTTCACCGCCTTGACAAGGATACCACGGGGCTCATGGTTATCGCGAAGAATGATAATGCCCACAGGCACCTGGTGGAAGAATTCAGCAACCGGCGGGTAAAAAAACAGTACCAGGCCATTGTAGTTGGCAAACCAAAAAAAGATCATAACCGCATCGAAGCCCCTCTTGCGCGTCACCGGAAATACCGCCACAAAATGACCATTGATGAAAACGGCAAAGAGGCCATCACCGACTACCGCATCAAAGAAATTCTCCGGGGCCGCCAGGGGCTCTTTTCCCATCTCTATGTCAACATTCATACCGGAAGAACCCACCAGATACGGGTTCACCTTTCATCTATGGGCAACCCGATAGCGGGAGATCCCATCTATTCAAAAAAATGGGAGAAGCATAAGGTTCCCTTTCTGCTTTTGGCTGCAACAAACCTCAGCTTTGTTCATCCATCAACGGGTGAAGAGATGAACTTTGAGATTGATATTCCTCAGCATATGGTGGATTTTATAGAGAAAAACCGGGAAACGTAGAAAGTTGAAAGTGGCACGTATCAAGTGAAAGAGAAAATTATGACAGGAACAACAAGCAAGCTAAAGAAATACCTGAATGTCGATGAGATACTATTTGACTTTGCCATATTCATAATATTTCTTACTTTCAGCTATTTCACTCCGGAAGGAAAAACATTTATTGATACCCTGAATCCCTTTATCCTCTTCATTCTGTTAATAAGTACAGTACTGCTATCGCCACTTTATCTCTCATCAGTAAATGCAAAATTTTTTCAGAGAAAAAAACAAAACAGATTTTACAAACTTCTCTATCTCGTCACTTCAACATGCACTATCTTTACATCGATATTTATTGTTTACGCCATGCCCTGGCATCTCGCACAATACTACGACACTGTCTTCTTCCTCAGCTTTTTTTTCTTTAACATGTTTTTCGGCATTATTGCCATAATTATGGGATGGCACACAGGAAGAGAATACCAGTTGAATGAAAATGATACTTCAAAGCTTTCATCAGGATTATTTACCTATTTTGCCCCCATGATAATAATATTCCCAATTGGTGGTTTTATTTATTTGATCATTGTTTCAGAGAACGCATGGTTAATCATTGGTGCCACACTTATAATCATCTGGCTGGCAGGTTCACTGTTTCTGACTGGCCGGGAAAAAATAGGATCAGTATTCAATATAAATACTGTAAGCCGATACCTTTTCCCCTTTACAATTTCTTTTATGCTGGCTTTTTCCTTTGAAATTATTCATGAAATTTTCATAGCTCAGGGAAGTTCAGGTTCTCCAGGGCTCACCCTCAAAGCTATGACGGTATCAGGAATACTTCCTGTTCGTTGTATTTTGCTTATAAGCCCCCCCTTCAGGATATTAAATTTTTTAATCGGTATTGCTCTGTTTACGCTGTTTTTCATAGAACTTTACGGATTTTAATTCTGGAGAAAATGATGACAATAAAACAAGCTGAAAAAATTACAAAGCGCATCAAAGAAGGAGCCCTCTTCAGCAGGGGCCATTACACCGCGGGATACGAAGAAATATTTTTCGATTCAGAAAAGGAAGTTTTCATTTTTCGCACTAAAGATACGGGCCTCGACATGAACAATCCTGATGTGAGGGATACGCTTTTAACAGAAAAAGAACTGGTTACAAAGCTTGCTGATGAGTTTGAGTATAAGGATGTGGCGGATTACCTGGGATGACATGCACATGTGCCCTCACCCCCCGGCCCCCCCTCCCATTTATTAGAAGCAAAGGAGAGGGGGAGAAAGTTCAGCCATATATAACATAAACTTTCCACTTGTCCCTTTATACTTGTCACTTTTACCTTCCTACACCTTAAAATGAGCCACCCGGTTCTTCAGCTGCACCGCCATGGAGGCTACTTCTTCTGAACTACTGGTGAGTTCTTCGGCACCTGAGGTTATAATCTCAGCCCCGTATCCGATTGCCTGAACCAGGTTGGAAATTTCCAGAATCGCCGCCTTCTGTACCCTGGTGGTAACCTGTATATCTTCGGACATGTTTTTAATTGATTGAACTTCCTGGTTGACCGACTCCTTGGTACCGACCTGCTTCTGCATGGCAACCGATATATCCCTGATCATATTGCTGACACTGTTTATACCATCAAGTATAAAGCTTATCGATTCAACAGTGTAATCGACCTTCTGCCAGGTCGCCTCAATCTCTTTGTCATTTTCAGTAATAATGGTACTGATACTCTTAATACTTTCCGCAGTCTTATCAGCCAGCTTGGATATCTCATCGGCAACAACGGCAAATCCCCGTCCCGCGTCTCCCGCCCGGGCAGCCTCTATTGCCGCGTTAAGCGAAAGCAGATTAATCTGTTCAGAAATATCATCAATTATTCGCGTGATGCTGGTTACTTCCTTTGAGCGTTCTCCTACTTTCTTGATGCTCTGATACATTTCCTTAAGGTGCTGTTCGCCTGAGTGGGCCCGCCCTGAGATATCTTCCATCTCATCAAGGGTCGTTTTAATGTCCGTATCAAGATTATTGATGAGTGATGAAAGGTCGCCGACCCGCCCCGCGAGATGAGAGAGATTGGTAAACTGAGAGGCGATGTTTATGTTTATCTCATCCATCTCTTCGGTGATTACTCTTACTGTCGCGATGACCTCTTCAACTGATTTATTCTGGGTGAGAGAGTGTTCCGTAAAGCTGTCTGCCGCGCAGGAAACCTGCTCTGAAGAAGCAGCCAGCATATTCGAGACATCCCTGATATTACAAATGATGTCCTTTACGCCGCCGACAAATTCATTAAAGTTTACCGACATGGTTCCAATTTCATCACACCCTGAAATTTCAAGCTGCGTATTAAGATCACTCTCTGCAAGGGTTTCCGCCACCAGGCTGACAGGACGCGATATGGTGCGGGCCGTAAAAATAAGCACGGCAATAGAAAGCCCCATGATGACAAAGGTTATCAGGAGAAGGCGAACAAGCTGGCCCCTGACTTCCTTTTTCACATCCTGGATATACATACCCGTGCCGATAATCCATCCCCACCGGTTAAAAGATTTAACGTAGGAAATCTTTTCAACAATCCGGGAGGCGTCATCCTTCCATTGCCACATATATGAAACGTAGCCGCTCCCGTGTAGGGTACAGACCTTTACAAATTCCTTGAAAAGATGTTTCCCCCGGGGATCCTTAAAACCGGAGAGATCCTTGCCGTCGAGATCAGGACGGTAGGGGTGCATCACCATGCGGGGATGAAAATCATTAATCCAGAGATAGTCTTTATTTTCAGGGCCGTAGCGAAAGTTTTTAATCTGACTTATTGCCGCCCGCTGGGCCGCCTTTTCAGAAGGGAAAATGCCATCCTGGTATGAACGGTAGGCGTGATGTATACAGCTCATACTCAGTTCAGTCAGCTGCCGCAGTTTTTCTTTTTTCTTGGCAACAATGCTTTCTTCCATGTGGGGGATAAAATAGAAAAGGTTAAATATACTGAATGTAGAAATTATAAAAATACCCGTCAGGATAATTTTCAGCTTTATAGACAAATCACGCCACTTCCATTTCATCTGAACCTCCCCACAGAGTGTCTTTTTTTTCTAAAACAGTACAGAAGTGGAATTATTATACTTCCAAAAGAGAGGAAAAGCAAACAAAGAATATGCGAACATGAAAAAAACTGACATTTTTACCCATCTGTCAGTTTGTCAATAATAAATCTCCATCCGTTCAGACCTGGAAATAACATTAAATTTCATCAATACCTATATTACTTAATATAGAATAAACGTACAAATTATTACTTATTACTACAATTAATATTGACATATTTAGCTCCAGTTTATATTTCAAAAATAACATATAAAAACTTTAATGGAGGTCATTATGAAAATGAAACCGTATTTTATGCTTTCATTCCTCCTTTCCTTTGTGCTTGCGGCAACTACACTGATTGCTCAGACAGAAGAAAAGACGGAAGAGAATGCCGATACAACGGCACCTGTTGTAACTAAAAAAGCAGAGGTAAAGAAAAAGAAGACCAGTACCTTTACCCTTGGTGAGATTATTGTCCGGGACCGGGCGATTGCTAATATTGAAGACGCGACAACGACCACAGAGATAACCGCGAAAGACATTGAAGCCCGCAGCAACAAGAACCTTGCTGATGCCCTTGAGATGGTTCCGGGTCTTCAGATTGAACAGCACCGAAAGGGCCATATTCGCTTTAATATGCGGGGCTTTTCCATGGACAAGATTGCTCTTCTTGTTGATGGTATTCCCGTTACGGACGTGTATGAATCAAACACTGACATATCCAGCCTCGGGGTACAGA